>ERZ808246.712-NODE-712-length-26459-cov-9.105514_pt1 | contig 26459 bp, 18 predicted proteins | sample MGYA00521083_ERZ808246 | MGnify/ENA primary metagenome ERZ808246 (study PRJEB31516, sample SAMN03275577) | gut metagenome | biome: mammalia-associated habitat; material: feces | host: Papio cynocephalus | place: Kenya | collected 2012-07-07 ...
TAAACAAAAAGTTTGTTATAAAAATTATTATTTCTAACTTTACACGACTTTATGGGCATCGCGATATGCCGCAGAAAAGACAATAAAAAGTGATACAATAGTTATGGAAGTTAAAAAGTCACCAAAAGCAAGTCTTGAAAACAAGAAATTGCTGTTCGTTGAAATCGGACTGGTAATTGCCCTGACTGCCGTCTACGTGGCGTTCAACTGGACGTCGAAGGACGCGCAGGTGAGCACGCTCGAAGCTGACAATCAGGTAGTTCAAGAGGAAGAAATTATCCCTATCACGCAGGAGACGCCTCCACCTCCACCTGAGGCACCGAAGATTCCTGTCCTTTCTGACCAAATTGACATCGTGGACGACGAAATCAAGATTGACAATGATTTCCTTTCACTTGAGGACAACAGCGACATGGGAGTCGAGATTATGGACTACGTCGAGAACGTTCAGGAAGAAGTCGTTGAAGAGGAAGCTATTCCGTTCCAGCTCGTTGAGGAGAAGCCATCGTTCATGGGCGGCGACGCGAACCAGTTCTCAGTCTGGGTGAACAAGAGACTCGTATACCCGGAAATAGCAAAGGAAAACGGCGTTCAGGGACGTGTGACTCTCCAGTTTACAGTTGAAAAGGACGGTTCAGTAACCAAGGTAAAGGTGCTCCGCGGCGTTGACCCGTCGCTCGACAAGGAAGCGGTCAGAGTCGTTTCCATGTCGCCGAAATGGACTCCCGGAAAGCAGCGTGACCGTGCGGTACCCGTAACATACACCTTCCCGGTTTACTTCCAGCTGCGATAGGACGCGCGCATAAACAAGCGGATAGTTGCATTTCACTAATTTAAAGGCGATTGAATAGTTTTCGGTCGCCTTTTTTATTAAAAGGTCTAAGTACTATCCCATAAATAATTCATATATATGCTTAATTCTGAACCGATTATAATTAAGAAATACGTTGAGAAGGCAATATTCGTCGGAGTACTGAAGCAGGGAGATGAAGAAGCGCGGGTGAATGAATACCTCGACGAGCTTGAGTTTTTGGCCGAAACGGCGGGCGTAGAGGGGCGCGGACGCTTCGTCCAGAAGGTTGACAAGGCAGACCCGAGAACGTACATCAGAAGCGGCAAATTGGACGAAATAAAGCAGTTCATAGAAGAGAATGAGATTGACGTGGCGATATTCGACGACGAACTCTCCCCTACGCAGCTGCGAAACATAGAAAGAGAACTGAACATAAAAATTCTCGACAGGACAAATCTGATTCTGGACATATTCGCCCAAAGAGCGAAGACCGCATACGCAAAGACGCAGGTGGAACTCGCGCAGTATCAGTACCTCCTCCCACGGCTCACCCGAATGTGGACGCACCTCGAAAGGCAAAAGGGCGGCATCGGAATGAGGGGACCGGGAGAGACCCAGATCGAGACTGACCGACGAATCATCCAGGACAAGATTGCCAGACTTAAGGAACAGCTCAAGAAAATTGACAAGCAGATGGCCTCGCAGCGCGGAAACAGGGGGTCACTTGTCCGCATAGCACTCGTCGGTTACACAAACGTCGGAAAGAGTACACTGATGAACATGTTGGCAAAGAGCGACGTCTTCGCCGAAAACAAACTGTTCGCAACGCTTGACACCACAGTCAGAAAAGTCGTCATCGAGAACGTCCCTTTCCTGCTCAGCGACACGGTAGGATTCATCAGAAAACTGCCTACGCAGCTCGTTGAAGCCTTCAAGAGCACGCTTGACGAAGTAAGGGAGGCCGACATACTGATGCACGTCGTCGACATATCCCACCCCAACCACGAAGAACACATCCGCGTGGTCAACGAAACTCTCCGCGACATAGGGGCCATAAACAAACCCATATTCGTCGTTTTCAACAAGATTGACGCATATCAACACGAAGAGTACGACGAGTTCTCGTTAGAGCCTAAAAAGCCCGTAAACTACACGCTTGAGGAATACAAGAACTCATGGATTGCAAAGGAGAATACCCCGTGCATCTTCATCTCGGCAAAGCAGAAAATCGGCATAGACAAGCTCCGCTCCGACCTCTACAAGATGGTGGCCGAAATCCATGCCGGGCGATACCCCTTCAACAATTTCCTGTGGTAAAATCCAAATTTAAGGGCGAATGGCTGCGTTACGCGTCGTCGGCGAAATCCTCACAACCATAAGGTTGCTGCGGTTTCTTCTCCTCGCAAGCCTTGCCCTTTACCTTAAATTTGAATTTTCAATAAAAAGACAAGAAGCTGTTTTAATTTTTTGTTCAGTTATTTTGAGATGTATTTTTGAGTCAGATTTTTTCGTTTTGAGAGGAGTTTAGCGGTGCTAAATGACAAACAAAATGGGAAAATATGACCAAAAAGACACCAAAAGAACGAACATATAAAAATAAATGTGAGAAAAATTAAAACAACTTCTGAAAGGTGACCGGACTTCTCTGATCACCTTTAATTCATGGTATGACCGCTTTTTAAGCGCCCCGCCTCCGCTACTAATAAAACCTTGCCCTATTGTCAGTCACAACATTCTCATTCATCACACCGAGCAGCATCTGAGCCATGTACTGATTCATCTGCGCGGTCTTGGCGTTGGCGTCGTCTTCTGTGTAGAACGCACCTGTTTCCTTGGCAGTGACGTTGAAGACATAGATTCCGTAGCTGCCCTTAACAGGCGCTGAAATCTTGCCGGCCTCGGCAGAAGTGACAGCCCCGATGAACGCCGGGTCGAGTCCCTGTGAAGTGAGCGAAGAGAATGTGATTCCGTCCTTCGTGCTGACAGTCGTTCCGAGAGCCTCGGCCACGGCCGCCATATTGTCAAGACCAGCTATCTTCTCCGCGACCTCAGCCGCCTTGTGATCGGCAAGCTTCTCGCGGTAGAGAATGTCCCGAATTACAGGGGAAACCTCCTTAAGGTCCTTGTAGCCTTCCTTGTTGATGCCTGTGAGGACAGCAACGACGAAATAGTCCTTGTTGATGTCGAAAATCTCAGAAACCTTTCCTTTCTTGGCGTCGAATGCCCAACGGGTGATTTCCTTGGCATTGTCGATTGAACCGATGCGAGCCGCACCTTCAATGAGGTTCGCCGTGTGCGCGTAAACTGCCTGAGTGTCAACTGCGGCACGGAAGTCCTTGTAGCCGCCGGCAGCCTGTGAAGCGAAAGCCTTGGCCTTTGCATATATTCCGTTGACAGTCGCCTTGCTTGCAACAGCCTCCTTCTCGAGGACAGCGACCTGCTTGGTCACGACTCCGTCTTCTTTCTTTGTATCAAGGATACGCACAATGTAGAAAGTGTTGTCGTGCGAAAGAACCGGAGAAACCTCCTGCCCGTTGTTGTTGAATACAAAATCGTTAACTTCCGGAGCGACAGTATTGAGCTCGCCTTCCTTGTAGTATTTCTCGTAGAACTGGCAATAGTTTGCAAGAAGGAATGACTTCACGTTTGTGGTCGCGGCAAACTCGCCTGCAAGCTCAGCGATATCCTCATTGGCAGCGGCAATATCCTCAGCAGAAGGAAGAATGTCATAGACAACATATTCGATGTCGCGGCTCGCCTTCTGTGTGAAGAGAGACTTGTATGCGTTCATCTTCTTGTGTGCCTTGTACCAATCTTTGATTTCAGAATCGCTGACAACCACAGTCGTGTCCTGCGCGAAGCCGAAAGGAACCATCACGAACTCCGCGTTAACCGAATTGTTGTTGTCCGCAATCTCGTTCTCAAGCCCGAGCTCGTTGGTGATGTTGCTCTCGGAGAAGAGGGAGAAGTACTTTGAATAGTACTGCTGGGAAATGGCCGCGTTGCAGAGGTAGTTGAGAAGCTCCTGATACCTTCCGCTCTGATCCTGGCGGCAGTAGTTCACGAAATTGAGAAAAGCTTCCTTGTTGAAGCCGTTCTCGTCCGAGAACACCTGTGCTATCACAGGAGAGATGTTGTCGCCGGAAATGAGGTCAAGAGCCTCCTGGTTGCCGACATAGATGCCGGCGCGCTCAGCATTCGGGATGAAATAGTAACTGTCGAAGAGTTCCTTCCATGCCTCGTCCCTGACGTATGACTGAGCCTGCTCCGAATTTGCCTGGAAGCCGAGGAGTTCAAGAACTCCCTTAGTCTTTTCAACGTCCTTCTGGAAATCGACATAAGAAACTGATTTGCCGTCAATCTCACCGACGTCATATTTTGACGACATCGATGAGGCGACGTTCTGAAGCGTGGTCGGGTCAATGATGAACGAAAGCAGCGCGATTGCGATGAGCACCGTAATCACAACTCCGAACTTCACGCGGATTGTTTCGAGAACTGCCATAATTATTGCTTTTTTAGTTATTATCGTAAAATGGTCAGAGGGCATAAAACCCAATGGGGTGCGAAGTTAGTAATTTTCCCTCAATTACACCACGAATTTTTGCTGAAATGAAAGAAATGACCTCATTTTCGCTGAACAGGACCTATAAAGTTCACCGAATCCACGTTGACCGCAGTGCTGTCCTGCGTCACGATGCCGTAGCTGTTGAACGGACGGAAGATGACGGAATTTCTTGCCCTCTGGTCGGACTCCATGCCGTAGCCCTGCATGAAACCGTCCGGAGAATACATCTTCACATAGCAGTCCGTCCAAATTTTCTCCTCCTTCTGATCCCAATAGAGTGTGTCCGTCTCCATCACTTCCCTCTTTATGAGATTCTTCACTACGACATTCCCGAATGCAGCCCAGGACTCGCGGCCGTCGGAATACTTCAGATGCCGTGCGTTTTCGGCAGTGATTGAAGTCTCAAGCAGCCCGCCCTCAATGTAGCCATACACGGCAAAGCCTTCAGGGAACAGCTGCGTGGAAAGGCTGTCCGTCTCGTAGCGTTCCATAAGCGGGGCCTCCATCCGCATCTGAATCTGACCGTTCTGCGTCTGAACCGATGTGATGCTGTCGGCCGTCTGCACGGGCATCTGAGTGATGTCCATGGCATCCTCCTCCGCCAGTTTGCCCTTGCAGGAATAAACGACGAAAGCAACCGCCGAAGCGGTTGCCAGCTTAATCATTATATTTCCTATTCCCTTCAAAGTCAAGAAAACACTAATTCTGCGTCCTTACTGTAGTCACAGCCCTCATTCCGCCGCAGTTCACGGTGTATGACTGACCGTCGAGAAGGTCGTACATGAATGCCTCCGCCTTCTGCGGATAGTACTTGCTGTACTGGGCGATCATATTGTTTGCCTCCGCCGCCAGGGTCTCGTCAGCGTTCTTTGCCTTAATCATATAGTCAACCGCAACCCAGTAAGGAGCCCGTGACTCAATTTCGTTTCCGCGACAAACCTGTGAACCCCAGATGGTTCCGATGAGCATATATGACTTTCCTGCAAACTCGGCATCAAGTTCAGCTGCCTTCTGCGCACTGGAGTATGCCTTTGCGGAGTGACCGTTCTTATAACAATAGGCGGCAAGCTCATAGTTGTATGAAGCGTCAGTCTTGTCATCCGAGTCAGGGTAGGCGATAGCCTCGTCCATATACTTTATAGCCTCGTCTACATTACCCCTTGAAGAGTAGAGCTTGTAGAGGTAATATGCTGACTGATAAGACGGTTCAAGTCTGTTCATGGTATTGACGGCATTAAGGAAAAGGTCTGTGTCCGTACCTTCCTCGGTCTTGCTGAGCATGTTCACGATGTTCTTGGCGAGCTGCAGATCGTCCGGAGCTGCCTCAAGACGAGGAGTGAAAAGAGCCACAAGGTTCTCGCATGAAGCGACCTTGCTCTGAATAAAGATGTTCTCAATATCCTCCGTCACCTTGGCGACATCCTCCTTTTCCTTATCGTTCTTGCAAGGAGTCTTCTCAAGATTCTCAGTGGCAGCCTCATAAACCTCAATAATCTGCTCCTCATTCAGGACGCCCGACTTGTAGAGTTCAACGGCTGCGTTGAGATTGAACAGATAAATGCTCGGCTTTGTGTTCACGCCGTTCTTCGCGATGATGTCGGAAAGCCCGTCAAAGAGCTTCTGATTGTCACCCTTGACGTAGTTCACGAGGTCAAGACCCTTGTTGTTCAAGGCAGTGACGGCATATTTCGGAAAATACTCTGCCCTCTGGTCGTGAAGAGTAAGGAGGGTGTCGACGAGCTTTTCCTTATAGATGGCATTCTTCGCGTTCTGAGAAATCAGACGACGAACGATGGCCGTGCCGTTGATGAGCATGTTCTGGCTGGCTGTCGGAGGACATGACTGATATGCCTTTCTCCAATTCGGTGTGGCGTCATTGTAGTTCTTCTGCTTGTAATACTCCTGATAGTAAGACAGATACTTGATGCAGTTGGCACTGTCCGCACCATACTTTCCCTGTGCGAGCAGGGTTATTCCCGTCCCCGCCATCAGCACTGTAAGCAACAGAGTGATAATCTTTTTCATATCAATAATCTTTAATTTTTCAAAACATCGACATTATGTATGCCCTCTAATTGTACTTAGGTTTCTGGAACCATATATCATGGATGTTGAAACCGACGACAAACTTGAAGTATGTCTCGCTTATCATCATTCCCCTGGAAGAGCCCCGACGTCCCATGTCCACGCCAAGCGATATTCCGTTGTACCATCTGAATACAGGAAGCGTGATTCCGAGAGTTATTCCATACGAGTCAACGCGGTTTCCGTTCATCAGGAAATAGTCCTGTTCATAGTAGAGACCTCCCCTGTAGGAACAGCGTTTCATGTAGTAGCGGATGTCGTTCCTGTTCGGCACGAATTCGAATCCTGCCCTGAAAGACTGCGATACGGAAGATGAGAAATTAGCCTTTCCCGTTGCAGCGAAGCCCTTTCTTGACTCGAAATTGGATTTTCTCCAGTCGGAGCGCAGATAGTTGAACTCCACCGACCACCTGTCACTGCCCCGGAGGGAAATGCCTATTCCGAGTTCATCGGCTATGCGCGGAGCATCAGAAACCCGTGAAAGAGTGTCAGTATAGGTCATCGACTTTAATGTGTCCACAACGCTTGACTGGCTTGCATAAGCGAAGTGATTCTCGTATCCACGGAGGTTCGTTCCGAGCCTGTAGGTGGCACCTACTGTCATCGACATCGTCGGAGAAAGTTTCTGATCATACTGCACCCCGAACTTTCCAGTAAACCCGTGGAGGTTCAATCTCGTTCCGTAAGTTATTGACCTGTAAGTCGAATTTTCAAAAGTTTCGTTGGAATTTCTGTCAAGCTTGCCGAAATAATAAATGAACTCGGCGCCGACCGAAAGGCGTTTCCAGAAAGTCGCTCCGGCAGAGGCGTACAACTGATAAAGGCTACCCTCGCCGTATGAGTCGTAGGTGATGTTTCCCACATGTCCGAGCAGTTCATCCGACTGTTCTTTTGAAGAGAAGCTGTAGCCCACGTCGCTGAAAGGAGACAGCCCGACGAGGAAAGCCGACGAACGCCAGATGGGAAAAGACATTACTATATTATTGACGTTGAATGTGTTCTCCGCTCCCCTCTTGCTTCCCTGCGCGTAAATCTTGTTGTCCTCGTAGAGTCCGAAGTCAGCCATGAATGCGAGAGTGTCGCGCACTGCCACCGCAGCAGGGTTGGAGACGTTGATGAATCTCCTGTTTCTCGAAGCGATGCCGACGCCTCCCATGCTCCTGGAATGTGCCGTTCCGCCTTTGGAAATCTCTCCTACTCCATAGATGGAATATGGTGAGAACGAGCCGTAGGTTCCCGTTGTCGAGGTCTGTGCATAAGCGCAGACAGCCGGGAGCAACAGCGCCGCAGCCATAATAAACTTTATAAATTTATTTTTCACCATATCGCACAGCAATTAACGCCAACCCCATCAGTACGAGATTGCAAACTACAAAGATGGAGTTTTTCATCCTTTTTGCAAAATAAATCGCATCACCGCCCGTGAAAATGACTATATTTTCAGGGTGACGCGCAAAATATCCCTCAATTTCAAACATTATACCCAAGATGATTCCCGAATCTATCGAAGACGGGAGAGAGTCCCCCATTTCTGCTATTTCATCGGGCGTGTCCTGAAGCGGAAGCGACTTCGAGTAGCGGTTCACGGACTTGAATCTCGTGCGGCAGCCCAAGGATATGTTTCCTCCGCAGTAATGTCCTTCAGCGTCCATAAAATCGATGGTCAGTATGGTTCCGAAATCAAAAATAGTGCATCCTTTCCCCTTGAAGAGATACTGCGCTGCAATCACCGACGCGGCACGGTCGGGCGTGAGATATGCAGGAAGGGCATTGTCCTCCAACACGAAACCGTGATCTGAGTCTATGAGTATGAGTTTGCCGCAGCACTTGCCGAACTTCGCTATCGCCGCCGGAGAGAACTCGCGTACAGAACTGAGCACCATGACGTCTGGCCTGTTCTTCTCAACAAGTCCGAGTATGAAGTCAGCCGTCCGCTCTCCCTGATAGCGGAAAGTCTTTCCCAAAGTTATCCCGTCGGCCCAGGCTGCCTTAAGCGCAGTGTAGCCGACATCAATCAGCAAGTTCATGTCAATGTCGTTTCAAACGAAGTGAGAAGTCTTCTCATCATCGGATTTTAGGGCCGTAAATTTAGTAAAATTCGTCAATCTATCCAAAACTACTTAAGGAGTGAAAGACGCGTGTAGGCCTCAAAGAGATCCGGCACATTTCGAGACACTATCCTGAGCCTGTTGTCGTTCTGCTTCATGTCGAATAGCCGCTGGTTGTCATTGAGCCGTTCGAGTATTCGCTGGAAAGTCCCCGACTTGTAGTACTTCGAAAGAGGGTTGGATATGAAGAAGGCAATCAGCAGACCATTCTTTATTATTATCTTGTCAAAACCGAGTTTTTCGCCAAGATGCCTGATGCGGACAATCTCCATAAGGCTTTCAAGTTCAGGTGGTAGCGGTCCGAAACGGTCGCTGAGCTGCGACTTCATCTTCTCTATGCCCTCGTCCGAAGTCATCGAGTCGAGTTCCTTGTAGATACGGATCTTCTCCGCCGTCATGTTTATGTAGGAATCAGGAATGAGGGCAACCTGATCCGTCTCTATCGTACAATCCGAGACATAAGACTCGCTCACGTTGCGCGAGGTGAGCCCCGTCTCCACACCAAGTTCCTCCATGGCCTCAGAGAGAATCTTCTGGTAGGTCTCGAAGCCCATGTCGGTGATGAATCCGCTCTGTTCCGCCCCGAGAAGGTTGCCCGCGCCTCGGATGTCAAGATCCTGCATGGCGATGTTGAAGCCGCTGCCGAGATCGGAGAACGACTCTATGGCCTTGAGGCGACGACGTGCGTCTTCGGTGATGGAAACGAGCGGAGGAACAATCAGATAGCAGAACGCACGGCGGTTGGAACGCCCGACACGTCCTCGCAACTGGTGCAGGTCGCTCAGGCCTATGTTCTGCGCCTGATTAATGATTATGGTGTTCGCGTTCGGGATGTCAAGACCGTTCTCTATGATGGTCGTGCAGAGCAGCATGTCGTAGTCGCCGGCCATGAAGTCGAGAATTCTGTCTTCCAGCACCTTGGCTTCCATCTGGCCGTGCGCAATGCATATTTTCATGTCAGGAACGAGCCTGTGAAGGATGTCGTAGATAGACTGGAGTTCCTCCACCTTGTTGTGAAGGAAGAAAACCTGCCCTCCGCGGTTCAGTTCGTATGTGATGATCTTGCGGATTTCATCGCCGTCGAAGAGCATTATTTCCGTCTGCACGGGAATCCTGTTCGGGGGAGGCGTGGATATGATGGAGAGGTCGCGCGCACCGAGAAGCGAGAACTGAAGGGTTCGCGGAATCGGGGTCGCGGTGAGCGTGAGAGTGTCGACTGATTCCTTCATCTGACGCAGTTTCTCCTTTGCCCCCACCCCGAATTTCTGTTCCTCGTCGATGATGAGGAGTCCCAAATCCCTGAACTCGAAAGTCGAGCCGAGAATCTTGTGCGTTCCGATGAGTATGTCGATGGAACCGCTCTTGAGCCTTTGTCGTATATCGCTGATTTCCTTCGCTGTACGTAGCCTGCTGACGAACTCTATATTGCAAGGGAATTCCTTCAGACGGGAAGTGAATGTCTTGTAGTGCTGGAGCGCGAGTATGGTCGTCGGCACGAGCACTGCCACCTGCTTGCCGTCCGTGGCCGCCTTGAACGCAGCCCTGATTGCCACCTCGGTCTTTCCAAATCCCACGTCCCCGCAGACAAGCCTGTCCATCGGGCAGCTGTCTTCCATGTCCCTCTTGACCGCCTGCACCGCCTTTTCCTGATCCGGAGTGTCCTCATACATGAAAGAAGACTCCAGCTCTGTCTGGAGGAATGTGTCCGGAGAGAAGGCGAAGCCCTTTGACGCGCGTCTCTTGGCGTACAGCTTTATAAGGTCTTTGGCAATGTCCTTTACCTTTTTCTTTGCACTGGACTTGAGCGTCTGCCATGTCTTGGAGCCGAGTTTGTAGATCTTAGGAGGCTCGCTGTCCTTCGAGCGGTAGCGCGAAATCTTGTGCAGGGCATGGACAGAGACAAAAACGACGTCGTTGTCCTTATATATGAGTTTCACGACCTCGTGCACACGACCCTTATCATCCTTCATCCTCACGAGTCCACCGAATATTCCCACGCCATAGTCGATGTGGACGATGTAGTCCCCTATCGCGAATGAAGTCAAGTCATTGATTGTCAACTGCTCGCTTTTCTCCACGGTGCGACGCAGGCTGACCCTGTGAAAACGGTCGAAAATCTCGTGGTCCGTGTAGACGCAAACCTTGTCCTCATTGTCGATGAACCCGCTGTGAACGGTACGGGAAGGCACGAACTCAGGAAGATAGCCCTCGTTCTGAATGAGTATGCTCTCAAGACGCTCAAGCTGAGATTTCTTCTCTCCGCAGATGCAGACCCTGTAGCCGCTTCCTATCTTCTCGCGAAGGTCCTCGGTCAGAAGCTCGAAGTTTTTGTTGAAGACCGGCTGTGGGGCAATGCTGAACCTCACGGGTGACACCCCGGAAGCGGAAATCGGCACTTCGAGGAAAACCCTGCGGAACCTGCGCAGACCGCTGTAGAACTCCCTGTCCTTGTACATGTCCGAAGAATCAAGCCAGACGAGCGTGTCCCCCGGAAGAAGTTCCGTCACAGAAACGGCTGTTTCCGCATCGCCTGCACCAGATGAAAGGTCCGCGAAAATTTCCACCTCGGAAAGCTTTTCCTTGGACAGCTGCGAGTTACAGTCGAAAACGCTGATTCCGTCCACTTCGTCGCCGAAGAATGATATTCGGTAGGGATTGTTCCAAGAATACGAGAATATGTCGATGAGAGCACCCCTGACGGCATACTGCCCCGGCTCGCTCACGAAGTCTACGCGGGTGAATCCCATCGAAAACAGTCTGTCCGTGAGCTTCTCGCGGTCATACTCATCTCCCTCGCGTATCTTGAGGACCCTTGCGCTGTCATTCCCGCCCTCAGCGACCTTTTCCTCAAGCGCTTCTGGATAGGTGACGAAGAACAGCTGTTCGACTCCGTCATATTCCAAAATCTTCCCTATTGACGATGTCCTCTGGACTCCGAGCGAGGATTTATAATTGCTCTTTTCTATCTTCTTGCCAGAATCCGGCAGGAAAAACACCCTGTCCCCGTCGACGAGGTCATAAAGGTCAGAAGAGCAATACTCGGCAGAATCCCTGTCAGGAAGGACTATGAAGTTGACCCCCGGACGGCAGACCTGCGAGACCACGAACCACCGGGCGGAAAGAAACAGCCCCGAACAGAACGTTTCCTCCGACTTTTCCATTCTTTCAGAAAGTTCTGCGACTGATTTTTGACTTATTAACAATTTCTCCATTTCTCCGTTGATAACCTGTTGGAAAACCTGTTCAAATCTAATCGTAAATATTTTTTGAAATCACATAATTTTCTATATCCCACAGCCTTTTCCGCAAAAGCAAGTATCCGCCGATTTTTTTATCAAATTTCTTAATAAAGGCTTTTCAACAGCTATTGATACTACAAAACATTGTTAAACAGAGCGTTAGACATGTTATCAACATATCAACACAAATTTATCATCATCCTTTAAAATATATTTTTCTTTCTTTTAATAATTTTTCTGAACCCCGCCGCGGCTGTCTGCGTCATTGGCAAATTCGGGCAAATAAATTTATATTTGTACAAAATTATTCAGACGATGGAAACTGAGTTCAATCCGCACGACGTCAGCGCGGGCAAAGATAAGGAAATTGACGGAATTATAAGGCCGCAGGGGCTCGAAGAATTTTCCGGACAAGACAAGATCATACGCAACCTGAAGATTTTCGTGGCTGCGGCAAAGATGAGAGGGGAGACCCTCGACCATGTGCTCTTTCACGGTCCTCCGGGGCTTGGCAAGACCACGCTGGCGCACATCATAGCAAATGAGCTCGGGGTGAACATGAAAGTCACTTCTGGCCCTGTGCTTGACAAGCCAGGAGATCTTGCAGGGCTGCTTACTTCTCTTGAGGAAGGCGACGTTCTCTTTATCGACGAGATTCACAGGCTTTCCCCGGTAGTGGAGGAGTACCTCTATTCAGCGATGGAGGATTTCGTCATCGACATTATGGTGGACAAGGGACCCGGTGCAAGATCCATACGTCTGTCTCTCAATCCTTTCACGCTTGTGGGTGCCACGACGCGAAGCGGACTCTTGACTTCGCCGCTGCGTGCCCGTTTCGGGATAAAGTGTGCCATGGAGTACTACGACACGCCCACGCTTCAGAAAATCGTAGAGAGGAGCGCCGGGATTCTGAACGTTCCGATTGACGATGCCGCAGCGTATGAGATTGCTCTGCGGAGCCGCGGCACGCCGCGTATCGCGAACTCGCTGCTGAGGCGCGTGAGGGACTTTGCGCAGGTGGTGGGAAATGGAAGCATTGACCTTGGAATCGCTAAATATGCCCTCGATGCGCTGAATATAGACAAGAGGGGATTGGACTCGATAGACAACAAGATTCTCAAGACAATAATCACCAAGTTCAAGGGTGGTCCTGTCGGGGCGAACACCATCGCAACGGCGGTCGGTGAGGATCAGGGCACGCTGGAAGAGGTCTATGAGCCGTTCCTCATAAAGGAAGGATTCATAATGCGCACGCCTCGGGGCAGGGAAGTGACGGACCTCGCATACGCTCACCTCGGCATCGACCGCATTCATCCGGACGAAAATCTTTTGTTTGAATGAAAGAATATTTCTCGCTTCGTTCAAAATGACAATATAGGAATGAACGAAAGATTTGCTAACTTTGCAGGTTGAATATTTTATATCTGATTTTTGAGGATAAATCTGTAAACCTTATATATAATGGCAAAAGAATTGATTTCAAAGATTCCTGAGGGTCCTTTGGCCGAGAAATGGACAAAGCACAAGTCTCAGATCCGGGTTGTATCGCCCGGCAACAAGAGAAAGATGGAAATCATTGTCATCGGCACGGGTCTGGGAGGAGCGTCTGCAGCCGCTTCCCTCGGCGAACTCGGCTACAACGTGAAGGTCTTCTGCATCAGCGATTCACCTCGCCGCGCACATTCGATTGCGGCTCAGGGCGGCATCAACGCGGCGAAGAACTACCAGAACGACAACGACTCCATCTACCGCCTGTTCTACGATACAATCAAGGGCGGTGACTACCGTAGCCGTGAAGCTAACGTCTACCGTCTTGCGGAAGTCAGCAACAACATCATCGACCAGTGTGTCGCGCAGGGTGTTCCTTTCGCGAGGGAATACGGCGGACTTCTCGCAAACCGCTCTTTCGGCGGGGCTCAGGTGAGCCGTACGTTCTACGCCCGCGGACAAACCGGCCAGCAACTCCTTCTCGGGGCATACGCCGCTCTTAACCGTCAGATTGCGGCCGGAACGGTGAAGTCCTACCCGCGTCATGAGATGCTTGACATCGTGCTCATCAACGGGGAGGCAAAGGGTATCATCGCGCGTAATCTTGTCACCGGTGAAATCGAGCGTTTCGGCGCACACGCTGTTGTTATAGCGTCAGGCGGATACGGAAACACCTACTTCCTTTCCACCAACGCCATGAACTCCAACGGTTCGGCGGCATGGCAGTGCTACAAGAAGGGAGCGTTCTTCGCGAATCCTTGCTTCGCACAGATTCACCCGACATGTATTCCGGTTCACGGCGAGCAGCAGTCGAAGCTCACGCTCATGTCAGAGTCTCTGCGCAACGACGGGCGCATCTGGGTTCCTAAGAAGCTTGAGGACGTCGCAAAGCTCCGAAAGCACGAGATAAAGCCTTCCGACATTCCTGAAGAAGACAGGGATTACTATCTTGAGCGCCGATACCCGGCATTCGGAAACCTCGTTCCTCGTGACGTCGCTTCCCGTGCCGCCAAAGAGCGCTGCGACGCGGGCTATGGCGTGAACGAGACCGGTCTCGCCGTATTCCTTGACTTCAAGACGGCCATCGAGCGTCTCGGCAAGGACGTCATCAAGGCACGCTACGGCAACCTCTTCCAGATGTACGAGAAGATTACTGCGTCCGACCCTTACAAGGAGCCGATGATGATTTATCCGGCAATCCACTACACCATGGGCGGTCTCTGGGTTGACTATAACCTCCAGACTACCATCCCGGGTCTTTATGCAATCGGCGAAGCCAACTTCTCTGACCACGGCGGAAACCGTCTCGGTGCGTCAGCCCTCATGCAGGGTCTTGCTGACGGATACTTCATTCTCCCTTACACCATCGGCGACTACCTCGCTTCCAAGTTCAAGGAGCCTAAGACCGACATCGGCGCTCCTGAGTTTGAGGAGGCAGAGAAGGCAGTCCGCGCCAAGATTGACAGGCTTCTGTCCATCAAGGGTAAGGAATCCGTTGATACCATCCACAAGAAGCTCGGTCACATCATGTGGGAGCACGTCGGTATGGCCCGCAACGAGGCCGGTCTGAAGGAAGGCATCCAGATGATTCGTGAACTCAAGAAAGAGTTCTGGAGCAATGTCTATGTTGCCGGCGTCCAGGGCACATTCAACCAGGAGCTTGAAAAGGCTCTGCGTCTTGCCGACTTCCTTGAAATCGGTGAACTCATGGCTCTTGACGCGCTTGACAGGCGCGAGTCCTGCGGCGGTCATTTCCGTGAGGAGATGCAGACCGAGGATGGTGAGACCAAGCGTGACGATGAACACTATATGTACGTTGCTGCCTGGGAGTACAAGGGCGACGGCGTTGAGCCTGAACTCCACAAGGAACCTCTCAAGTACGAGAACATTCACATAGCGACAAGAAATTATAAAGACTAAAAGAAGCTGTTTTCAATTTTTTAAACACTTCTTGAATTATTGAAAAAAATTAAAACAGATTCTATAATGGATTTGACTTTGAAAGTATGGCGTCAGAAAAACGCCAAGGAGAAAGGGCATTTCGAGACCTATCAGGTCAAGGGTATTTCGCCTGACAGCTCTTTTCTTGAGATGCTTGACATCCTTAACGAGCAGCTGATTGAGGAAGGTATGGATCCTGTCGCTGTGGAGAAGGGATGCAAGTCTTCGGGTCCCGTTTCCTTCGACCACGACTGCCGTGAGGGAATATGCGGAGCCTGCTCACTCTATATCAACGGACGCGCGCATGGACCTGACGATGAGGTAACAACCTGCCAGCTTCACATGCGTAAGTTCAAGGACGGTGACACAATCACCATCGAGCCGTGGAGAAGTCACGGTTTCCCTGTAATCAAGGATCTTGTAGTTGACCGTCAGGCGTTTGACAAGATTCTTCAGGCAGGCGGATATGTTTCTGTAGGCACCGGCGGTGTGCCTGATGCCAATGCCATTCCAATTCCTCGCGAAAAGGCCGAGGAGAGCATGGACGGCGCTGCCTGCATCGGCTGCGGTGCCTGCGTGGCAACCTGCAAGAACGGCTCGGCGATGCTTTTCGTGGCTGCCCGCGTAAGTTCCCTCGCTCTCCTTCCTCAGGGTAAGGTAGAGGCCGCAAAGCGTGCAAAGGCTATGGTGGCTAAGATGGACGAACTCGGATTCGGCTCCTGCACCAACACACGCGCCTGTGAGATGGAGTGCCCTAAGCACATCACCGTCTCCCACATCGCGCGTCTGAACAGGGAATATCTTTGCGCTAAGTTTAAGGATTAGGGAATATTCCGTCCAGCCTGGCATTTTGGGCTGTTTCAACACATTAAGAAATAAAGGTGATCAGATCGATTCTGGTCACCTTTATTGTTCTTGTAACGCAGCAGATGCCGATATTATACGGTTTACACATTAAACAGGAAGTGCATGATGTCGCCGTCCTGCACGACATAATCCTTGCCCTCGACTCCGAGTTTGCCGGCGGCGCGGCAGGCTGCCTCGGACTTGAGCGTGATGAAGTCATCGTACTTTATGACCTCGGCGCGGATGAAACCCTTCTCGAAGTCGGTGTGGATGACTCCGGCGGCCTTCGGGGCCTTGTCGCCCTTGTGGATGGTCCAGGCGCGGACCTCATCGGCGCCGGCGGTGAAGAATGTCTGGAGGTTGAGCAGCGCGTAGGCGGACTGGATGAGCCGCACCACGCCCGATTCCTCAAGTCCGAGCTCTTCAAGGAACATCTGCCTTTCCTCGTAGGTCTCAAGCTCGGCGATGTCGGACTCAATCTTCGCTGAAATCACGAGAATTTCGGCGTCCTCGTCCTTTACGGCCTCGCGCACGGCATCGACGTACTTGTTGCCGCTCTTCGCCGATGCCTCGTCCACATTGCAGACATAGAGGATTGGCTTGTCGGTGAGGAGGAAAAGCTCCTTTGAGAGCGCGATTTCCTCCGGATTCTCAAGTTTCACGCTGCGGCAGCTCTTTCCGCTTTCGAGAGCCTCCTTGTAGCGCAGCAGGAGTTCCATCATCTTTGCCGCCGTCTTGTCCCCGCCTGCCTTGGCCTGCTTTGAGACCTTCGCGAGCCTGCTCTCAACCGTTTCCAGATCCTTGATCTGAAGTTCGAGGTCAATCACTTCCTTGTCCCTCACCGGGTCGACAGAGCCTTCCACATGCACGATGTTCGGGTCGTCGAAGCAGCGGAGCACATGAAGGATGGCGTCAGTCTCTCGTATGTTTGCAAGGAACTGGTTGCCGAGGCCTTCACCCTTGCTGGCTCCCTTCACTAGCCCCGCAATATCCACAATTTCCACAGTTGCCGGCACGAGGCTCTTCGGATGGCAGAGTTCGTTCAGCACGTCAAGTCTCTTGTCGGGGACAATGGTCGAGCCGATGTTAGGTTCTATGGTGCAGAAAGGGAAGTTTGCGCTCTGTGCCTTTCCCGAGCTTACGCAATTGAAAAGAGTGGATTTCCCGACGTTCGGAAGTCCGACTATACCGCATTTCAGTGACATTTTTTCTTTTTTTTAAAATAGGACTGCAAAAGTAGCAAATGTTTTTCTTTTTCTTTCAATCAATTTCGCCGATTCTTCCGACATTTGGCGGGTTTGCGGGAATATATGTTCACGGATATTGAAATGTAGGATAATATGTCTTTGATACGGAAATATGCGTTCGGGGTTATTGCGGTGTGCACCGTTTTGTTTGTTCCTGCGGGAAGGGCTGAGGCGCAGGCGGACATCGTGTTCTGGAATCTTGAAAATTTCTTCGACTATTTCGACGACGGCGGGTCTTCTTCAGATGCGGATTTCTCGTCGCGGGGAAGCCGGAGATGGACTAAGGCCAGGTTCACGAAAAAATGCAATATGGTCGGGAAGACGCTGCTGTGGATGGGGGAGAACTGCTGTGCTGACGGTGAACCGCCTGCTGTCGTGGGCGTCGCTGAGGTGGAGAATGCCTTTGTGCTGAACCGTCTTGTCAATTCGCCGGTGCTGAAGAAGTTGAACTATGGATATGTGCATTATGATTCGTCGGACAGGCGTGGAATCGACGTTGCGCTGCTCTACCGACGCGACGTGGTAAGGGTGTTGTCTTCGCGGCCTGTGCATATTTATGGAGACGGCGGGGTGTTGATGCGGACGAGGGACATATTGTATGTGTATGCCGAGTATCTTTCTGGCCCGAGAGGCTCCGGCTTCGTTTCGGCTGGTGTTCCTGATAATAACGTGGCGACGGGGGATTCTTTAAAGCCACCGCGGATTCACCTTTTGGTGAACCACCACCCGTCGAAGTTTTCCGGCGCAAAGGCATCGATGCGCGCCAGGGAACTGGCCATGGCGGCGCTGCGGGATGTGTGCGATTCCATAATGCGGGTCTCGGATGCACCGATTGTGGCGATGGGGGACTTCAACGACACTCCGGACGGGCGGCAGTTCATCCTGCTGGACGGACGGTTAAAAAACCTCGCTGAGCCGCTTTGTGAAAATGGCGAGGGGAGTATAAGGTATGAAGGGAGATGGGAGCTGATAGACCACTTTCTTGTAGGTTACAAGCCACTTTCCGGCTGTCGCCATGACGACATGTATGAAGGTGCTGCAGAAAATGCACCGGGCAGGAGCATTGGCGGAGACGGAGGCAACTTTAAGATGAGCGTCATTCATGTTCCGTTTCTAATGACAGAAGACAGAACGCACACGGGCTTCAAACCCATGAGGACATATGTCGGCCCGCGGTATGCCGGAGGAGTGAGCGACCACTGCCCGATACTGCTTGAGTTCAGTATGTGACCGGAGGGGGAAAAAGAGCGATGGAATCGAATATAGACCACAAAAGATATTCAAATATCTCATTTTTCAGAACATATCGCTCATAATGGCGGAATTTGCGATGATGCCGGTTCGTTTAATGCAAAAATTTTATAACTTTGGCTCCGCTTGGCGAAAATCGCCGGCAAGACACACGTACTGATCAAAAATTATAAACTAAAATTGATAAACATGGACAAGACAGCAATCGCTAAAAAGTTCGACACCCTGTTTGGGGGTGACGGCGAATTCTATGCTTCGGCAGGACGTATCAACCTCATCGGAGAGCACACCGACTACAACGGAGGCTTCGTGTTCCCGGGGGCAATCGACAAGGGAATTGTCGCGGAAATCAGGCTTAACGGAACAAACAAGGTGAAGGCCTTCGCGCTCGACCTCGACGAATACTGCGAGTTCGGGCTCAACGAGGAGGATGCACCTGTTCAGAGTTGGGCGAGGTATGTGTTCGGCGTTTGCCGCGAGACCATCAAAAGAGGCGGAAAAGTCGAGGGATTCGACACCGTTTTCTCCGGTGACGTTCCTCTAGGTGCTGGCATGTCATCGTCAGCCGCTCTTGAGAGCACCTTCGCGTTTGCGCTCAACGAAATTTTCCAGAACGGAATCGACAAGTTCGAACTTGCGCGCATCGGCCAGAGCACAGAGCACAACTATTGTGGCGTGAACTGCGGCATCATGGACCAGTTCGCTTCCGTTTTCGGAAAGAAAGGCAATCTGATGCGTCTTGACTGTCGTTCAATGGAGTTCGAGTATTTTCCTTTTGATCCTGGTCAGCATGGCTACAGGCTTGTTCTTCTCAACTCATGCGTGAAGCATGAACTCGTAGGCTCTCCTTACAACGACCGCCGCGCATCCTGCGAGAGGGTTGCAAAGGTTCTCGGTCAGGAGTTCCTGCGTGGAGCGACGATGGAACAGCTTGACGCCATAAAGGACAAGATTTCCGAGGAAGACTACAAGCGTGCGCGTTATGTAATCGGTGAGGAACAGCGCGTTCTCGATGTATGCGATGCTCTCAACAAGGGAGACTATGAGACAGTCGGAGCGAGGATGTACGAGACACACTGGGGCATGTCCAAGGACTATGAGGTTTCATGCGAGGAACTTGACTTCCTTGCCACTATCGCCAAGGAATGCGGCGTGACAGGGTCAAGAATCATGGGCGGCGGCTTCGGTGGCTGTACAATCAACCTCGTTAAGGAGGAACTCTACGGAGCGTTCATCGCTAAGGCAAAGGCCGCGTTCATGGAGAAGTACGGACACTATCCGATTGTGATTGACGTCGTGATTTCTGATGGTGCCAGAAAACTTGAATAGTGACACATTTTGCAAACTCGCCAATCTGACGGATTTTTTCCTGAGATTGGCGAGTTTTTTTTTTTGCTTTATATCCCCATTTTCTCCTTCATCGACCTCAGCAGGTCAAATGCCTGAAGCGGAGTCATCGAGTTGAGGTCGGCCTTGTCGAGGTCTTCCTTGAGGGAGGACAGCAGCGGGTCTTCGAGCTGGAAGAAGCTCAGCTGGAGCGATCCGTCGCTTTCCACACGCCCTTCCTTGACATTGTGCGGCTTGACGGAGCCAGTCTCGGACGCGGCGGCCATTTTGGCTGTCTTTATCAGCGGCGCCTTGCCGTCGTTAGCCTCCAGCTCCGCGAGCGTGCGTTCCGCCGACTCAATCACCTGCGGCGGCATCCCGGCCATCCTCGCCACGTGCAGGCCGAAGCTGTGCGCCACTCCGCCCTCGACCATCTTGCGCAGGAAAATGACCTGCCTGCCCACCTCCTTGACGGCGATGTGGTAGTTGCGGATGTGCGGGTAGATGCCCTCCATGTCGTTCAGCTCGTGGTAGTGCGTCGCGAAGAGGGTCTTTGCACCGTGCCCGTATTCGTGGATGTATTCGACGATGCCTCGCGCTATGGACATTCCGTCGTAGGTCGATGTACCGCGTCCGATTTCGTCGAGAAGCACGAGCGAGCGGGCGCTGAGGTTGTGGAGAATCATCGAGGTCTCGAGCATCTCCACCATGAACGTCGATTCTCCCCGGGATATGTTGTCGGACGCGCCCACACGGGTGAATATCTTGTCGAACCACCCGATTTCAGCCTTCTTCGCCGGAACGAACGAACCTATCTGCGCGAGCAGCACGATGAGCGCCGTCTGACGCAGGAGAGCGGACTTTCCGGCCATGTTCGGACCCGTGAGTATGATTATCTGCTGCCCGTCGGAGTCGAGGTGCACGTCGTTCGGGACATATTCCTCGCCGGCGGGCATCATTGTCTCGATGACGGGATGCCGCCCCTCGATGATGTCGAGCTTCATTCCGCCGTTCATCTGCGGACGGCAGTAGTTTCTTTCGAGCGCGAGCTGCGCGAAGCCGGACAGGACGTCGAGCCGGGCGATGATTCCGCAGTTGCGCTGAATCTTCACGATGTCAGCGCGAATCTTCTCGACGAGCTCATTATATATCTGTGACTCAAGAATATATATCTTCTCTTCCGCTCCGAGAATCTTCTCCTCATATTCCTTGAGTTCCGGGGTTATGTATCTTTCCGCGTTCACGAGCGTCTGCTTGCGCACCCATTCCTGAGGAACCTTGTCCTTGTGGACGTTGCGCACTTCGAGGTAGTAGCCGAAGACCGAGTTGTAGCTGACCTTGAGCGAGCCTATGCCCGTGCGTTCGGTCTCGCGCTGCTGTATTTCAAGGAGATAGTCCTTGCTGTGGCGTGCGATGCGGCGCAGTTCGTCCAGTTCCGCGTTCACCCCCGGGGCAATCACGTCGCCCTTTCCGAGCATCGCCGCCGTGTTCGGGTCGATGGTCCTTTCCAGAGATTCAACAAGTTCGTTGCAGCCTTCGAGTCCTTCCGCCAGTTCCTTCAGCGGCCCGCATCCGGAGTCTTCGCACAGTTTCTTTATAGGTTTCATCCGGCTCAGCCCCCGCTTGACCATAAGCACTCCCCTCGGCAGAATCTTCCCCGCCGCAGCCCGGGAGACAATCCTTTCAAGGTCTCCGACGTCGCCGATGAGTTCCTTCACCGTGCCGAGGCTTTCCCTGTTCTTCGTGAACCATTCCACGATGTCGTGGCGCTGTCTTAGCTCGTCGAGGTCCATAATCGGCAGCGCGAGCCAGTTACGCAGGAGCCTTGAGCCCATCGGGCAGGATGCGTAATCGACCACGTCGATGAGGCTGACCCCGTCCTTCCCCGTGGTGCTTCCGAAGATTTCGAGATTGCGGTAGGTAAACTGGTCCATCCACACGAACCTCTCACCGTCGATGCGGGAGATGGAGCAGATGTTGCTCAGGCCGCTGTGTTGCGTCTGTTCGAGGTAAATCAGCAGCGCTCCGGCCGCAGTCACTCCCAGCGCGAAATTATCCACAGCAAATCCCTTGAGAGAATCGACTCTCAGCTGTTTTTTCAGTTTCTCGACCGAGTTGTCATAGACGAAGGCCCACTCCTCAAGCGTGGAGACATAGTATTTCCCGTTTGTCTTTTCCTTTATGCTCTTTTCATAGCCCTTGGGAACGAGCAGCTCCTTAGGCCCGAACGAGTCTATAAGGTTCAGCACATAGTCCGGCGACCCTTCAGCCACCTGAAACGTGCCTGTGGAGACGTCCAGAAACGCCGCCCCGCACTTGTCCTTGCTGAAGCACAGCCCGGCAATGAAGTTGTTCTCCTTCTGGTCGAGCAACTGCTCGTTGAAGGCCACTCCCGGAGTCACGACCTCGGTGATGCCCCTCTTGACGATGTTCTTTGTGAGCTTCGGGTCTTCCAGCTGGTCGCAGACCGCGACCTTGTAGCCTGCCCGCACGAGCCTCGGAAGGTAGGTGTCGATGGAGTGGTGGGGAAACCCGGCCATGGGAACGGAGTCCGGAGCCGAGTTGGAGCGCCGCGTGAGCACGATTCCCAGAATCTTGCTCGCCGTCAGAGCGTCGTCCCCGTATGTCTCGTAAAAATCCCCGCATCGGAATAGCAGCAGAGCCTCCGGGTGCTGTGACTTCACCGCGAAAAACTGCTTCATCATCGGCGTCAACCCCGAACTCTCCTTTGCCATGTCATTTTCCTCCCAAATTTTGAACTCGCTAAGTTACTCACAAAACCCGAAAGCGGCAAAAATTATTTTTATAGCGACGCGGCTTTCCGGAACTCGGTCAAAGAGTCCAATGGCTATTGCTCCAGTTGCAGATGACGGAAATTGCAGTACCCGTCAATGGGCTGTTGGCTTTCCTGTTCTCCATCATAAATTACCGATGTTCGTTTGAGCTGATTTCCCAAAAGAGATTGCAGATAGTGTAAATGCTTGAAATAGTCGGTGTTGAATGTCATACCCGCCTTTATCTCGTAGGCTTCGAGGGAGCCTTCCTGCAACAGCCTCAGTACATCTACCTCGCGCTGCGATTTGTCTCGGTAGAAAAAGAGACTTTCCTGATGCCCGAGGTTGGCTCCGTGTTTGAGAATGTCGTTCACGACCATATTCTCAAATAGGCTCCCGCGCTGCGGATGCACATCAAGTTGTTCCACCGTGTTGATTCCGAGCAGATAACTCGCCAGACCGGTGTCATAAAAATATAGCTTTGGAGTCTTTGTAAGTCGTTTGCCGAGATTTGCATGGTAGGGCTGAAGCAGATAAACAACATATGAGGCGGAGAGCACGCTCAGCCAGTTCTTTATGGTCGGGACGCTCACACCCACCTCAACAGAAAGCGCTGATGCATTGAATTCCTGACCGATTCGTCCTGCGGCAAGGCGAATGAACATCTGGAACGCCTGCAGGTCTTTCAGGTTCACGAGTGAGCGAACATCTCTCTCGATGTATGTCGTGTAGTAGTTGCTCAGCAATATCTGACGTCCCTCCAATCCTACGGACCATATTGCAGGGTATCCGCCGCGCAACAACATTTCCGAAGTCCCGACATCAGGCCGGGCAGACAGGATTTCCTCCGTAGAAAGCGGAAGCAGAGACATTACGGCCGTCCTGCCAGCCATAGACTGCGTGATATGTTGCATCAGTGAGAAATTGTTGCTGCCTGTGACAATGAACTTTCGCTCGTTTTCTGTTATACGGTCTTCATCTACAGCTACTTGTAAATAGGAAAAAATCTCCGGGAAATTCTGCGCCTCGTCGATGATTACTCCTTTGGGATATTTTGCAAGAAACGCCTTGGGATCCATGCGTACCTCCGCAAGTGTAGATGCATCCTCAAGATTGGTGTATGGAAGACTGGAGAAAACAGTTCTGCATAGTGTGGTTTTGCCGGACTGCCGGGGACCGGTCAATGTAATTACCGGCAAATATTTGAAGAGGCTCTCAATGTATGAGGCCATAGTTCTGCATATCAATTGTTTATTCATTGTTTAGCCAAATTTAAAGTTTGACTTTAGATTTGGCTGCAAATATAGTTAAATTTCGGTAAATCCGAGAGTTGCAATGCTTAAAACCCGATAAATTGGCGATTTTCTGTCTCTGAATTCCGATAAATCAGCGATTTTGGACTTCTGGAATCCGACAAAACACTCCAGAAATCGGCAAAAATTATTTTGTGACAAAGTCAGACTTAATTGACTAGCCTTTCGACGTGATCCAATAAGAGTATCGCTCCAAGTATAAGCACTACTCTCAGATACCTTTTCCTCAGCTCTCTCAAATCTTCCGGAGAGATTGCCCTGTCATCTTTTGTTTTTCTGTAGTCAATGATTTGCAACGCACAGACGAACAGAATCAGCGCAATGACGAAAATGCTCCAGATAAGTGAAAATGTCTTCATTTGATGTTCAGATTAAAAATAGCCTATTCCGATAACGACAGCAGCCAGTCCAAAGCTGACTTTATATGGATTGTCTTGCCGTCTATTTCAATGTCCCGTGTCTGAGTGAGCGCGATGAGTGTGAGACTGTCGCAATGCAGCGTGTCTGATGCCGCAACGAGCGCTGAAGTCTCGCGCTTTAATGTTTTCTCGGAATCAATGTTATATGCGACCTGAACGAGTTCTATGGCTTTATTCCTGTCGCATAGGACGAAATCGACCTCTTTTCCGGCAGCTTCGGGCCTATAGAAATATATGTCCGTAAAATCTTTTGCGCACCGTCTCATCAGTTCAATGAATACAACATTTTCAAGTCTCCAGCCGATGTTTTCTGCAGCCATTGAATTTTCACGATTATTTTGCAAACCGGGATCCACGATATATGATTTCTGCCCTCTGATTCGTTCCCTGCTCTTGAATGAATGCCTCTGGAGCAATTGAACAAGAAATGCCTGTTGCAGGTAAGACACATATTTTCTTATCGTTTTGTCCGATATATTGAAAATCTCTGACAACGCCTCGTAGTTGACCTCCTGGCAAGAATTGCTGATGAGATGTCCGGCTATTTTCCTCAATGCGTCAACATCGCGGATTTTGAAGCGCTTCTTTATGTCTTTCTGCAATATGGCCTCCAACAACCCTTCGACATAGCCCCGCTTGTTGCGCAGATTCTGCATTTCCGGAAATCCGCCGTCATTTATATAGGCCATGAACGCCCTTTTCCGTTCAGCCTCCGCTTTTGTCGTTATTCCCGTCGTGTCAACTCTGTGAAAATCACAATATTCTGAAAACGAGAATGGAAACAGTCTGATTTCATTGTATCGTCCGGTCAGATGCGTCGCGAGTTCTCCGCTGAGAAGCTTTGCGTTGCTGCCTGTGACGAATATGTGCAAATTGGTTCGCAGAAGACGATTGACAAACAGATACCATCCCTCGACATCCTGAATCTCGTCTAGAAACAGATATTGCACATCGGTTCCATAAAGTTGATAGACACAGGAAAGTACGGTGTTGAGGTCTTCGGTTTTTATGTCTGCAAGCCGGTCATCATCCAGATTGACATAGGCATATCTGACACCATGTTCCAAAAGCACCTTGTGGCAGAGAGTCGATTTCCCGCTTCGTCGCACTCCGATTACAACTTGAGCCAATGTGCTGTCAAACTCGAACATGGATTCTTCCGCTCTCGTTATCCAATTTCTATAACGATAGCCTTGTATTTCTTCCTTTTGTTCCGCAAGAACCTGTAGTATAATCTGTTCGTTAAACATATAATCTTTTTTTTGCTTCTGCAAATATAACTAAATTCCGATAAATTCGAGATTTTTGATGTTAAAAATCCGATAAATAGACAATTTTTGGTCTCTGAATTCCGATAAATCAGCGATTCTTGACCTCTTAAATCCGAGAATGGTGGTTCTTCCGCAATTTAGTTGAAGCATAGGTCGCTGAACACCATTTTCCTCTTCATGAGTCGAGGGAGGCGCGCCCATACAAACAGATATTTATGGGAACTCTTCGCCCCCATAGACATACCTATTAGGATCACATTTCAACTAAATTGCGGAAGAACCACTTTTATCGGGGGCGACAATTCATGTATTTGATGCTGAGAGTAAAGAGGTTAGGACATATCCCATCCCGGACTCTCTTAATGTAAGTGATTTTGGATATTCGCAATCAGATTTCGGATATTCCCAATCTGATATAGATGATATGTATATGTCGGCCTTTGAGGGCGACCCTGATGCCCAGTGGAATATTGACAAAGGATTACGCCACTGGTTAGCGTCTTATCTCGATGCTGATTTGTTGGACAGGAGACTCTTTCCCTTTTCCGTCGTTATGAACTTCTGGTTTCTGCTTTTGGGTTTTTCTGGGACTGTCAATTCTATGAGACCTGCCGAAACGAGCGGCTCTATATGTTTTCGATATGAGTTTGTGTGATAAACCAGTCCTATGTGGGAAAATATTTCTCTTCGAGATTTGGGGCTGATGCAGAATTGCAGAATATTATTAACATTGTCATTAACATTGTCATTAACATTGTCATTAACATTGTCATTAACATTGTCATTAACA
>ERZ808246.713-NODE-713-length-26459-cov-5.947659_pt1 | contig 26459 bp, 22 predicted proteins | sample MGYA00521083_ERZ808246 | MGnify/ENA primary metagenome ERZ808246 (study PRJEB31516, sample SAMN03275577) | gut metagenome | biome: mammalia-associated habitat; material: feces | host: Papio cynocephalus | place: Kenya | collected 2012-07-07 ...
CCCGACCGAAACACCTATACGAACCGATTTTCAACTAAATTGCGGAAGAACCACATATATCCCGGACGGACCTCGCCGTTGTATGGGCTGTAATGAATGATGTTGCCATCAGCGTCGGTTTCCGAGAGATTACGCGGGAAAAGCACCGAACGGTAGAGGCAGGAGTAGAATGTACGGAGATTGTCGATGTTGTCGTCCTCGACACTGATGCGCCCGAGAACCTCGTTCCAGCGTGCCTTGCTCTCTGCCGCGATGCGGTCGAAGTCACCGTCACCGAGTTCGGAAAGGTTGCGCTCGGCCTGTTCGAGGCTTATGAACGAAGAGGCAACGCGAAGATTCACCTTCTGTCCTCGTTCTGTCCTGAAGCCGACGACCGCGCCCGAATGCGATGAGCCAGACTCAGGTTTTCCCGAGATACGGCAACCGTCGCTGACGGTGCTGACGCTCTCGAACGGAGTGTCCGAGATAATGACGAACCAGTTGCGGAAATTCTCGGGAACTCCGCCGGAATTTTTCGTCGTATAGCCGACAATCATGTTCTTTTCCGGAATCACCTTCGTCCACGAGCCATTGTCAAATGCATCGACTACAAGAAAGGACTGTTCCCTCTCGGGATAGGTCATGCGGAAGGCGGCGGCGCGTTCCGTGGCGGTGAGCTCGGTGAGAACATCGTGGTCGGCGAGATAGACGCTATAATAATATGGCTTTGCAGTCTCGGCCTTGTGCGAGAACCAGCTTGCGCGGGCGTCCTGGTCAAAGACAGCACCTGTGGTTACCGGCATAATCGCAAACTGGCCGTAGTCGTTAATCCACGGGCTGGGCTGATGTGTCTGTTTGAAGCCGCGAATCCGGTCATCGGTGTAGCTGTAGGTCCAGCCGTCGCCCATAGTCCCGGTCATAGGAGTCCAGAAGTTCATACCCCAGGGGCGCGCAATTGCAGGATAGGTGTTACCGGTTGAGAAACTGTGCTTGGACTGCGTTCCGACCAGGGTGCTTACATAATCCGCCGGGGTGCGGGGAGGCTCAGGGAGTTCCGTGCATGCCGCCGTTCCCAAGGATATAGCAGTCAAAATCAAGAGCTTGTGTTTCAGTCTCATTATATGATCAGTTTATTTTTCACAAAAGCGGACGGACATCGTTTACGGATAATTGCATCTGCCCATATATATAGACGATTTAATCGGATACTTTTACACTGTCGATAATATTTCGTAAATTTACGGAATATTCGTACATATATATGGCAAGTTATCTACAGATTGAGAACATTTCAAAATCATATGGGCCGAAGGTTCTTTTCGAGCATATCGGATTCAACATCAACGAGGGGGACAAGATTGCGCTGATCGCGCCGAACGGGACGGGAAAGACGTCGCTTATGCGGATTCTCGCCGGTAAGGACAAGAGCGATTCGGGAGGAAAGATTCTGTTCCTCAAGGATATACGTATAGCCTTCCTTGAACAGGAATATGAATTCGACCCTGAGAAAGGAATCTTCAGGCAGATTATGGACAGCAGCGCCGAATTCACCTCCGGACTCGACGAGGAACACCTCATGGAATACGAGCGCAGGGTCAGGAGACTGCTGACGGACTTCAGCCTCACGGATTTCGGACAGCAGATGAAGGAACTTTCCGGCGGCGGTGTCAAGAGGGTCGCTCTCACGCAGATGCTCGCCACCGAGGCGGACTTCTTCATCATGGACGAGCCTACCAACCACCTCGACATCGACGCTATAGAGTATCTGGAGTCATACCTCAAGCGCTCCCGCTGCACGCTCCTTATGGTAACGCACGACCGCTACTTCCTTGACAGCGTCTGCAACATCGTGATGGAAATGGACCACGGCGCGGTCTACACCTATCGCGGTGACTATCAGAACTATCTCGAAAAGCGCGACGAACGCGTCTCCAACTGGAACGCGCAGACGGACAAGGTGCGGAATATCCTGCGCCGCGAACTGGAGTGGATGCGGAGCACTCCCTGCGCCCGGAGCGGCAAGGCGAAATACAGGATTGACGCATTTCATGAACTCAAGGACAGGGCTGAGGAGGTCCGCGCCACAAAGTCTGTGGATATGTCAGCGGTGTCGGCCGGAATGAGCGGGAAGGGATTCTCCTCCGACACGAAGCTCGCCAACAGGTTGGGAACCAAAATCATAGACTGCAAAAATGTTAGTTTCTATTATGGCGCGGACTGCTACCTCGATCATTTCAGCTACAAGTTCCAGCGCTGCGACCGCATCGGCATAGTCGGGCGCAACGGCGTGGGCAAGAGCACGTTCATAGACCTGCTGACCGGAGAGCTTCAGGCCAGCTCCGGCACAATCGAACGCGGCGAATCGCTAAAAATCGGCTACTATCGTCAGGGCGGGATGAGCTTTGACGAAGATCAGACCGTCCTTGAGACCGTGAACGACACAGGGCTGCTGAACCGCTTCCTGTTCCCGCACGACATGCTGAACAACAAGGTCTCGAAACTCAGCGGCGGCGAGAAACGCAGGCTCTACCTGCTGACGATACTTATGCGGCAGCCGAACATGCTGATACTCGACGAGCCGACCAACGACCTCGACATAATGACGCTCAACATCCTTGAGGAATATCTCGCCGAGTATCAGGGCAGCCTGATCATCGTATCCCACGACCGCCATTTCCTCGACCGCCTTGTCGACCATCTTCTTGTCTTCTGCGGAGACGGTGTGGTCAAGGACTTCATAGGGAACTTCAGCTCATACAGGGCATACATAAAGGACTATGAGGCGGCCCGGAAGTCGGCACAGCGCGAGAAGGAAAAGAAAGAGAAGGCTCAGCGGCTGGCTGGAGGAAACTATGTCGCGGGCAATGGCAAAGAGGCGACAGGCAGCGGTTCAGGCACGGTGTTGGCCGGCACTTCAGCGGCACCTGCCAAGAAAAAGCTGACATGGAAGGAGCAGCGTGAACAGGAAGCCCTCGAAGCGGAACTGCAGAGTCTCACGGATGAGAAAGCGGCATTGGAAGCCCGTCTGTCCGAGCCGGATGTGCCATATGAAGAGGTCCAGAAGGCCTCCGAACGCATCGGAGAGGTCATCTACCGCACCGACGAGGTGGAATTCAGACTGTTGGAACTATACGAACGGGGCGAATAAAAAGGGCGAATGTCATTGAAATATAAGAATTAAATCGTACATTTGTCCGAGATGACCAGTAAGGGAATGAGACAATTCATTCCCTATTTTATAAAATTAACAAACACTGAAATATGAAAAAGACATGTTCCGCAATCGCGGCAATGTTAGTTCTCTTTTTGGGAGGATGCGACAGGCTCGCTCCCGACAGCCCGGACAATTCCAAAGACAACAATGAAATTTCTGCCACCCCCGATGATGATGACGACGACAAGCCTTCCCCTTCCGAATGTTACTATTCTGTAGTCACCACAGAGCAGAGCGACTGGAGCGGAGACTGGCTGATAGGCTATAAAAGCAATGAAACAAGCCTTGAGGTGTTCAGCGATTTCGAACTTGGCAAAGGATATACGGAGACGCTGGAAAACGTTGATTTCGAGAAGGGCATTCCAGCAAACTTGGCAGACAACCACAAGGCTATCATAGAAAAGGTCGATGCCGGATACTCAATCTACGTGACTGGCGTAGGATACATCGGACAGAACGGAGGCTCACAGAAAAATATAATAAAATCCGAAACATTCGAGGCCGCGACATACACCTGGGACATAAGCTGCACGGACGGAAAGATTTCAATGAAAGTCGGGAACGGCAGCAAGACACTGCAGAGAAACGTAAGCGGTCCATTCTTCCGCTTCTACAACCCGAACGGGCAGAAACCTGTCACATTGATGAAAAGGAATTTCTCGACCGGCGAAATTGGCGGTGAGGACGAACCGGAACCGACACCTGAGCCTAATCCCGACCCGAACCCAGAACCAAATCCGGAACCTGAACCTGAACCTGGTCCGAATCCGGAAATTCCGGAAGACATGGACGGATGCGGATGGTTTGAACTCCCCGCAATAAGTTCAACTCTCCAGAACAACAAATTCAGAATAGACAAGCACAACAGTGACCTTTACTATGCATACCATCTTTGCGAGGGTCCGGAAAAATATGCACACAATGGAAAAAAGGCCCGCAATTACACTGTTTGTTTCAGTGCAAAGCATCATTGTCCGGTCTGGGTTGCAGCCATCAGGCACAACAAACTGCATCCGATAGACCAAGCAGAAAGAACTAATGCCTACGGTAAGGATCCGTATATTCCGTCAAACATCCAATACTCGTCAAAGAAGACCGGAGGCGGATGCAATAAGGGACACATGCTTGGTTCAAAGGAGAGGACATCCTCTACTGCAACTAACAGACAAGTCTTCTACTACTCCAACATTGCGCCGCAGGATTCCGACGGCTTCAACACCGGAGGAGCACCTTGGAACACATTGGAAGACTGGGTGGACACAAAGGTATGCAACGATAGTCTCTATATTGTAATAGGCTGTTATTTCGACAAATACACAGACGTGTACGGCAAGACAAACAGTCCAAAGACGATCCAGTTCGGAGGACGCTCGGACGTGAGCATGCCGACAATGTTCTATTATGCGATGCTCCGCACAAAGAAGGGCAACACAGGAAAGTCTGTGGCGCAGTGCTCTGCAGATGAGCTTCAGTGTGTCGCATACGTGCTCCGCCATGAAACGACAAAAAAGGAGAAAGGAGTAAACTACAAGTTGAGCGCTAAAGACATGATCTCCGTCTCTGAACTTGAAAAACTCACCGGGTTCACCTATTTCGTTAACGTGCCTAATGCTCCGAAGAATAGCTTTAAGGCTTCCGACTGGGGGCTGTAACGAAACAACCCGACCATAAGCATTAGACTTCGGCCGGGTTTATTGTTTCCATACAGTTCCGTCACTCCGCAGGTCCTGAAATGACCACGCGCTCGATGCGGCGCGGAACTGAGGTAAGGATTTCATAAGGAATGGTGCCGAGAATGTCCGCGAGCTCGGATATTGTAGGCTCCTTTCCGAATATGGTCACGGTGTCGCCCACCTGCGCAGGCACGCCCGTAATATCAAGCATGCACATATCCATACAGATGTTCCCGATTGTAGGCACCCTACGACCGTTCAGCAGGAAGGAGCAGTGCCCGCAGCCCAGATGCCTGTCAATGCCGTCAGCGTAGCCTACCGGAATGGTGGCGATTGTCGTGCCTTCCGGAGCGATCTGCCCGTGGCGCCCGTAGCCTATCGTTCCGTCCTCAGGCTTCAGGTTCTTAATTTGAAGTATTTTGCACTTGAACGACGCCACCGGGGCAAGCTGTACGCCCGGAAGCGCGCTCACACCATAGATTCCGATGCCGAGGCGCACCATATCGTACTGATACTGAGGAAATCTCTCAATGCCGGCGGAATTGAGTATGTGCCACATCGGCTTATAGCCCAATGAATCAGTCAGCGCCGTGGCATTGCGGTTGAACATCTCAATCTGGCCGAGTGTAAAGGCGTCGCTTTCCGGATCCTCCGCCGCAGCGAGATGGGAGAATATGGACTTGACTTTCACGCGGTCGATGGAGGCAAGATATGCCTCTAATTCAGCGAGTTCCGACGTCATGAATCCGAGACGATGCATCCCCGTGTCAAGCTTTATATGAACAGGATAGTTATGCACCTCACGCTGTTCAAGAATCTCGCACAGAGCCTTCAGAGAACAGAGGTTCGGGATGCTCGGTTCAAGATTGTTGTCGATGATTTCATTGAAAAAGTCCGTACCGGCAGTAAGCACGAGTATCGGCTTGTGGATGCCGGCCGCGCGCAGTTCCATTCCCTCGACAGGATAGGCCACGGCAAGATAGTCCGCCCCGGCCTTTTCCATCAGACGCGAGAACTCCACAGCGCCATGCCCGTAGGCATTGGCCTTGACGAGCACAAGCAGTTTGGTCTCAGGCTTTAGCAAGTTTCTGAAATACTTATAGTTGGACTCGCAGGCCGGGAGGCTGAGCTCAAGGCGCGAGAAATCGTTCTCTCCAAACATAATCTTCTACATTTTCGTGCGGAAACCACACATTGTGCCTCCCGCCTACAAACCGGCTGCAAAAGTACCATTTTTTAATGGATTTCCGTCGTTTTTTCTGAACAAGACGAAGATTTGCACGGCTTTTGCCGTATAATCAACGGTTTCGGCAATAGCATCGGCATTGTCAAAAGCCACAATTTTCGCAAGTGCGGACAATAATAAACGAAAATATGACTGTAAATTATCTTTTTCTTGCAGAAGGATTTGAGATCGCGGAGGCAATGTGCCCCGTTGACATGATGACGCGCGGCGGCCTCAAGACAAAGACCGTCTCCATCACCGAAGAACACCTCGTCCACAGTTCCCACGGAATCGGGATTATGGCAGACCTGAATTGGGACGAATTTATGGAAGAAATTGAAACTGAGGGAATTGATAAACATAGTGTGCTTGCATTCCCGGGAGGGATGCCGGGTTCGACCAACCTCTCGGAAAAGAAGGAGCTCATCTCCTTGGCACAGAATCACTTCGACAAGGGCGGCATCACGGCAGCCATCTGCGCCGCGCCGAGCGTTGTCCTCGGAAAACTGAACGGTCTCAAGGGGCGCAGGATGTGCTGCTACGCAGGCTTTGAGAAGGAGATAGAAGATGCGGGGGCAACTGTGGAGATGAACGATGGCGTGGTTGTTGATAGAAATCTCATAACTTCACGCGGAGCCGGGCACGCGATTGCGTTCGGCCTTGCAATTGTGGCCGCCGCTGCCGGAAAGGATGAGGCAGAGCGCGTTGCCAAGGCAATAATGCTGTAAAACAAGAGAGAATATGAACATTTGGGTAATAGTCATTGCTGTGATGCTGCTGAGTTTTGCAGTCCAGCAGGTTTTGGAAAGCAAGTTCAGCAAATACGCCAAAGTGCCGAATCCGAGCGGCCTTACAGGAGCACAGGTGGCGGCGAAGATGCTGGAATGGTACGGAATTCACAATGTGCAGATACGCCGGACCAACGGTGTGCTCACCGACCATTTCGACCCGAGGAGCAAGACAGTGAACCTGAGCGACGCGGTCTACTCCAGCACCTCGATAGCGGCGGCAGCGGTCGCGGCGCATGAGTGTGGGCACGTTGTCCAGTATGCGCAGGGCTATGCACCCGTAAGACTTCGCAGTGCCCTTGTCCCTGTGGTCAACTTCAGCAATATGACAGTGCAGTGGGTTCTGCTGTTAGGCGTGATACTGATCAACTCTTTCCCGGCAATCCTCTGGTTCGGGATTGCGCTCTTCGCGATGACGACACTCTTCAGCCTCGTCACGCTCCCGTGCGAAATCAACGCAAGCTCCAGAGCGGTCAGCTGGCTGACAAATGCCGGAATCGCCGATGACCGCACGCGTCCGATGGCAATAGATGCCCTCAAGTGGGCTGCCTACACCTACGTCATCGCCGCCATAGGCTCCATCGCAACACTCCTGTATTATATTGGAATCGCGACCAGGAGAAACTGAAAGAAAGCGCCCGGGCAGTGCTCCAGGACAGCCTCTGAAAGCAATGGACGAAAATATGAAAAAAGGGGTTCGACTATTCAAGTCGAGCCCCTTTCTCATCATAGAATTCATTCTGCAGGACAGTGAAGTCCGAAGATGTCTCCATCTTCAGCCTGCACTTGTACTTCTTCTTCCACCGGTCAAGGATGCTTCCCTTGAAAAGGCCGTCGGACTTCGTGAGGTAGGCGCCGAGAATCGGCCCGACCTTCAGAGTCAGTGATGTCATCTTCCTGTCCACGACATAGTTGGAGAGTTTCCTTTCTATGTCCTCGTCTATCACAATGCTCGAAGAAATCTTTCCGGTGCCGTGGCAGACCGGACAAACCTCCAGAGTGTTCAGCTCGATTGCCGGACGTACTCTCTGGCGGGTAATCTGCATCAGGCCGAACTTGGTGAGCGGCAGCACGTTATGCTTCGCCCTGTCCCCTTCCATCAACTGCTGCATATACTTGTAGAGCTGGTTGCGGTGCTCTCCGGACTCCATGTCGATGAAGTCGACGATTACAATCCCGCCCATATCCCGAAGCCTCAGCTGACGGGCTATCTCCTCCGCAGCATAGCAGTTCACGTCGTAGGTGTTCTGTTCCTGTTCCTTGTTCTTGGCTCTCGTTCCGCTGTTGACGTCAACCACATGCAGCGCCTCCGTGTGCTCGATGACGAGATAGGCCCCCTGCCTCAGCGGCACGACCTTTCCGAAGGAACTCTTTATCTGCCGAGTGACCTCAAAATGGTCAAAGATAGGTTCCTTGCCCTCGTAGAGCTTCACGATTTTCTCCTGATCCGGAGAAATGAGCGAAATGTACTTGCGTGTTTCCTCGAAAATCTTCTCGTTGTTGATGTAGATGTTGCTGAACGAGTCGTTGAGGAGATCCCTGAGAATCGTGGTTGTCTTGCTGTACTCGGTGAAGAGAAGCTGTACTTTCTTGGACGAGGCAATCTTTTTCCATGAACTCTCCCATTTCTCGATGAGAGACATGACCTCGGCGTCAAGTACCGCGGCATTTCTGCCCTCCGCAGCGGTCCGGATAATTGCCCCGTAGTTGCGCGGAAGAATGCTCTTCACAAGCGTTTCAAGCCGTTTCTTTTCTTCTTTCGAAGCGATTTTCTGTGATACACTGACCTTTTCCGCAAATGGAAGAAGTACAATGTTGCGTCCTGCCAATGAAATTTCAGCTGTAAGTCTGGATCCCTTTGTAGAAATCGGTTCCTTGACAATCTGGCATACAATCATCTGCCCCGGCGTGAGAACTTTTTCGATGCGTCCTTCCTTCTCCAAAGGCTGGCCTATCTTGATGTGGGAATAAATTCCCTTGAGGTCAGAGTTGGGATTGGCTCTCTTGACGAACTCGTCAAACGCGTTGAAATAGAGCCCCAGGTCGAGGTAGTGAACGAAAGCCTCCTTCTCGTCTCCGATGTCCACGAACGCGGCATTGAGCGCCGGCAGGATTTTCTTCACCTTACCGAGGTAAACGTCTCCCACCGAAAAACTGTGCCCCGTGACAGACTCCCTGTTGAACTCAATCAGCCTGTGATTCTCCATCAGCGCGATGGAGACCTCGGACGAACTGACTTCAACCACAAGATCTTTTACGGATTCTTTTCCGGCTTCCATTAAATTGGCAATAAATAGTTAAATAATAAGGATTCATTAAAAAGACGGGATGCAAGTCGTGTGTCACAATCCAAAAGACGCATCAGCGTCGTGCGAAGAACAACGAAGCAAGAGCCTTGTGCGATAGTGTGCACGTAGCACAACTTCCCCTTCGAGGGGACGGGAGGGGTCTTTTAGATGGTGAGGATTTTATCAAAAAACACAACGCAGCAGACCGCTTTTTATGGATTTCGTAAAAAAGGCCGGCCGCCCGGGCCAGCCTTTGACTTATAAGACTGCTTAAATGGCAGACACCTTCAGACTACTTCTTCTTATGTCTGTTCTTGCGTAATCTCTTCTTACGCTTGTGTGTCGCCATCTTATGCCTCTTATGCTTTTTTCCGTTTGGCATAGTAGTATTAGATTTAAAAAATGTTATTTCTTAATCTGCTTTGCAAATGACTTTGACGGCTTGAATGCCGGGATGTCATGTGCAGGGATTGTGATTGTAATCTCCTTGGTGATGTTGCGCGCGGTCTTTTCAGCCCTGTGCTTGATAATGAAGCTGCCGAATCCGCGGAGATAAACCGGGTTGCCCTTTGTAAGAGAATCCTTTACAACCTCCATAAAGCCGTCCACTACTGCAGCTACCTGCTCTTTCTGAACTCCGGTTGACTGTGCAACCTCGTTTACGATTTCTGCCTTTGTCATAATACTTGTGTATAAATTGTTTATTAGATGTTCAATCTGCTAAAAACCTCGCAAAATTAGACTTATTTTTCTAATATTCAAAAAAAAACGTCAAATTTGTAGGATTATATGCAGCATATTGATGCACAATGCCTCGTTCGGAACGCACGGAAACGCTGCTGCAATGGCATAATGCTTGACCATATATGCGGCACACCACGAAACATACCGGCACTGACATTTTGTCAGACGGCGTTGTTGTGTATACATACAATAGAGATTTTATGAAAGATTTTTTTAACGACATCCTTTCACCCGCAGGTGCGGAAGTGAGCGTGATCCCGGTGGCGTCGCCGGACGGTCCGATGCAGGGGGTGAAAGAGGATGAACTGCCTGATTCTCTGCCTATTCTGGCGCTCAGGAATGCCGTGTTGTTCCCAGGGACGATATACCCGATCACCATAGGACGCGAGAAGTCGCTCAAGCTCATCCAGGAGGCCGAGAAAAGCAATGCGTTCATAGGCACGGTTCCGCAGAAGGACTTCAGCGTAGAAGAACCGAAAGCCGAGGACCTCTCGGAGTATGGAACCGTTGCGAGGATTATACGGACACTTGAGCTTCCGGACGGCACAGTGACAGCGATACTTCAGGGATTCAGAAGGTTCAGGCTTGAGGAAATATATGAGTATGAGCCATATATGCTCGGACGCGTGCAGTATCTGGAGGATGACCTGACGGTCACTGACACCAACCTGCTGAAGATAACGGGGGATCTGATAAAGGAGAAGGCAATTTACATATCGAAGAACACTTCCTTTGTTCCGAAGGAGGCCGTAAGTGCGTTGAAATCAATCGATAACTTCGAATTTCTCGTGAACTTCGTCGCGACTACGGTGGATTTCGACGACTACGCTGCAAAGATTGGGCTTCTCGGCATGTCGTCGGTTCTCGAAAGAGGAGAAAAGCTTCTGGAAATGCTTGGCAATCAGTATGAGATTGTCAAGCTCAAGAACGAGATTAACCAGAAGGTGAAGGGCGACATGGATCAGCAGCAGAGGGAATACTACCTCAACAGCCAGCTTCGTACCATTCAGGAGGAACTCGGGATGGACGACATGGAGGAGCTTGACAGGCTGCAGGAGAAGGCGGAGAAGAAGAAATGGCCGGAAGAGATGAAGGAAGTCTTCGAAAAGGAGATGATGAAGCTCGAACGGCAGAATCCGAACTCTCCGGAGTACAGCACCCAGATGAACTACCTTCAGTTTATGGTCGACCTGCCATGGAATGAGTACTCGAAGGACAACCTCGACCTCAAGCATGCAAAAAAGGTACTGGACAAGGAGCATTACGGGCTCGACACGGTGAAGGAACGCATCATCGAATATCTTGCTGTCCTGAAGCTGAAAGGCAACATGAAATCGCCGATTCTGTGCCTCTATGGGCCTCCGGGAGTGGGAAAGACAAGTCTCGGAAGATCTGTCGCCGAGGCACTGGGAAGAAAATACATACGAATTTCACTCGGCGGAATGCATGACGAGTCCGAGATTCGCGGACACAGGAAAACATACATCGGCGCGCTTCCGGGACGTATCCTGAACGGAATCATGAGAGCCGGAACGTCAAATCCGGTGATTGTGCTGGACGAGGTGGACAAGATAGGCAACGATTTTCATGGAGACCCGTCGTCAGCCCTGCTTGAGGTTCTCGACCCGGAACAGAACACGACGTTCCACGACAACTACCTCGATCTCGACTACGACCTCTCGCATGTGCTCTTCATCACGACGGCGAACACGACCTCTACCATACAGCCCGCCCTGCGCGACCGTATGGAGATGATTCCGGTGAGCGGTTACCTCGCGGAGGAAAAGATGGAGATTGCAAGGCACTACCTCATTCCGAAGCAGCTTGAGGAGCATGGTCTGAAGAAAAATCAGCTTAAGATAGGCGCTCCTGCCCTGTCGGCAATCATCGAGGACTACACCCGTGAATCAGGCGTGCGCAGCCTTGAGAAGCAGATTGCAAAGATTGCCCGCGTGACGGCAAAGAAGATTGCCCTTGAAGAGGAGCATCCGGAGACAATCAAGCCGGGCGACCTGAAGGAATACCTCGGACTTCCGACGGCGTTTCACGACAAGCAGCGCGGGAACGAGGCACCGGGAGTGGTCACGGGACTTGCATGGACTGAGATGGGCGGCGAGATTCTGTTCATTGAGAGTTCAATCAGCAAGGGCAAGGGCGTACTCAGCATGACGGGAAACCTTGGAGACGTGATGAAGGAGTCGGCGACCATTGCCTACCAGTACATAAAGGCGCATCCGGAGCTCACGGGGCTGACCTACGAGCAGTTCGCCGAGAAAGACGTTCACGTCCATGTGCCGGAGGGCGCGGTTCCTAAGGACGGGCCTTCCGCCGGCATCACCATGGTGACATCAATGATTTCGGCATTTCGGGGCAAACAGATTCGCAGCGGCTTCGCGATGACGGGCGAGATGACCCTCCGCGGGCGCGTGCTTCCTGTCGGAGGCATCAAGGAGAAGATTCTCGCGGCGAAGAGATCCGGGATACACACAATCGTCATCTCAGAGGATAACCGCAAGGACGTGGAGGATATCAAACCCGTCTATATCAAGGGGCTGGAGTTCATATATGTCAAAAATATAACTGATGTCCTGAACGCCGTGTTTGACGCATAAAAAGCGGTCTGCTGCGTTGGATGGCTTGATGAAATCCTCACAACCATCAGGTTGCTGCGGTATTCATCTGCACCATCCGCCTTGCATCCCATCTTTTTATGCGCCAAACACTCAAAATAGTACCAATATGGATGTAAAAAGCGTCTTTTTATGCGCCAAGCGCTCAATACTATATCATTATGGATGTAAAGATTGAAGAATCGTGGAAGGAGGCGCTGGCAGCGGAGTTCGAGAAGCCGTATTTCGCCGAGCTCGTGAAATATCTCCATGCAGAGAAGGCGGCCGGGACGACGGTCTTTCCTCCGGGGAAGGACATCTTCAGGGCATTCGAACTGACTCCGCTCGACAAGGTTAAAGTCGTGATATTGGGCCAGGATCCGTATCACGGCTATGGACAGGCAATGGGGCTGTCTTTTTCCGTGCCGGATGGCGTGGCTGCTCCCCCGTCGCTAAGGAACATCTTCAAGGAAATCGGCGACGACCTCGGAGTGCAGATGTCCGGAAGACCAAACCTTGAGGGCTGGGCAAGGCAGGGTGTACTGCTGCTGAACGCGATTCTCACGGTACGGGCAGGCGCCCCGGCATCGCACAGCAAGATTGGTTGGGAGACATTTACGGACGACGTAATACGATGTGTCTCCGACCGTTGCGACGGCGTGGTGTTCATGCTTTGGGGCAGCTTTGCACGAAGCAAGCGGGAGCTGATTGACGGGGACAAGCACCTCGTGCTCGAAGCGGCTCACCCCTCTCCTCTCGCACGCGGGGCATTCTTCGGATGCAGGCATTTCTCAAAGGCAAACGAATGGCTCGCCGCGCACGGAAAGGAGCCGATTGACTGGAGACTGTGACGATGCATTCTCATATAACAAATTCGCATAGAAGAAGACATGGATAAAGACACAAAACAGCATACGCCACGCAAGGCTCTGTTCCCCGGTTCGTTCGACCCATTCACGGCAGGGCATCTCAACATTCTGAAGCGGGCTCTCTCGATGTTCGACGAAGTTGTGGTGGCTGTCGGAATCAACAGCGACAAGCGAGGATTCTACGACAACGACAAGAGGCTCGAAATCATCCGCGAGGCCACGGCAGGGCTTGAGGGTGTGACGGCTCTTGCCTACGACTGCCTCACCGTCGATTTATGCCACAGGCTCGGCATCCGCCACATCGTGCGCGGCGTCAGAAACATGATTGACTTCGAGACAGAGCGATCCATCGCAGACGCGAACCGCCGCATAGCCCCGGACATCGAGACTATCATCATCCCTACCGCGCAGGAGTATGCCCATATCTCCTCCACCGCCGTCCGCGACATCATCAAGCACGGAGGCGACTACTCCGCCTTCATCCCCGAAGGAATTACATTGTGACAGGAATCGGTGGCATTTGACAGAAGCGCAATGCAAAAATACAGGCAAAAGGATATGCAGGTGCTCAAAAAGTGTTGGTCCACGCACACGTGGGGGATCGAAAGTCTGAAAAGCTTTTGGTGGTTCCTTTTGAGTGCCTGCATATCCGTCATCTCTGCCTTAAGTCTTCCGGCCCAGACCCGCGACGAGGTTCTCAAAGAGTATCTGACCTCGCTTGACGGCTATGACATCCAGACCAAAATCGAGGAATGTGATTTTATTCTTGGCAGCTGCGACTCCGCGTCCGTATCAGAGACTGCGTTGAAAGTCTTCAGGCATTTCCGCGACTCGAAGCTGATGGGCGACGAGAATGTCGCAGTCCATGTCGCCGACAGGTGGATTCTCGGCGACATCATCCCAGCACCAGAAAGTTCCGCCGACGGCATCGGACAAGTCGACAGGAATCATAACATTGCCGGCTTGTCGGACAGCACGCTCTCCGCAGTCCGCAGCTACGCCGACTTCAACCGCGCGTCCCTTCTCGGCGCAGCGGCTCCGCTGCTTCCGGAAGCCGGACTCGAAGGCTTCAGCGCCGAGAAGCCGACCGTTCTCTGGTTCTATGACACGGACTGCGCGAAATGCAAGATAGAGAGCATAAGGCTCGAAGACTTCTTCCGCCGGAGGAATGACTGCGAACTAGTGACCTTCTACATCGGAGACGACACCGGAAAATGGAAAGAGTTTCTCCGGAGCCATTTCACCGGCATCCCCGATGCGCATCATCTCTGCGACCCCGCGGAGACCACGGACTTCCGCCGCAAATACTCCGTTACCGCGACTCCGAGGATGTTTCTCATTGATACAGAGGGTATAATCATAGGGCGTCTGCTCGATGTCGAGTCTTTGGAACTCCTGCTTGACGAGCGGACAAGGCGCGAGAAGTCAGCGATTACCGACCTGTTCTACCAGCTGATCCCTCTCCGTGGAGAAGACGCGAAGAACGCCCTCGAATATCTCATCGACACCCGCATTCTCTGCGACGGTTCCCCGTTCAACACAGCCGAAGACTCGCTGATGGTGGTGAATTTCGCCACCATCCAGAAAGAACTGCTCTCAAAGGCTCGCCCCGGCACAAAGATAGCCCCTATAAAAGTTCGAGGCTCGCTGAATGGAGGAAAATCCAAGGAATACAGGCTTGACCGCCTGAACAGCGCTTGTGGACGGCACAGGATTCCAACGGCCAACAGGAAAGAAAGGCGCGAGCAAAGCGGGAAAACCGTCATTGTCTTCCATACGACCGGCTGTCACCAGTGCGAGGCCGAACTCAATGCTGCCAAATCAATGGGCATCAACGTTCTTGAAGTCAACATCGACGACGTTCAGTCCCGCTTCCCTGAAACCTTCGCCCGCCTCCTCGACAGCTTCGACCTCACCGCTCTCCCCTTTCTCGTCGAAACTGACAGCCACGGAATCATCCTCCGGCGCTACTTCAGCCTCACCGCCGCTAACAAATAAAAAAAACAGAGAAGCTTTCAGAAGATGTTTGAATTTTTTGTTCAGTTGAGATGTATTTTTGAGCCAGATTTTTCGCTTCGCGCCACTTTTCTGCGTTCGGCATAGCTCAAGCGAGCGGAGAAAAGTGGCATATGAAATACGAACACATAAAAATAAATGTGATAAAAATTAAAACAGCTTCTCAAATGCCACTGCCGCTTTTGAAGGTTTTTAACGACATTGCCGCCGCATTTTTCAACGATATCAGGTCAAATGTAGCGCAAAAATTCAAGAATGCGGCAAAAATTGACTATATTTGACGCTCCTTACGCTAAAACGCAGAAAAACATGGCAAAAAAGGCTAAAGAAAGCGGCAAGACAGGCAAGAGAATGACGAAGACAGACAAAATTCAGTCGTCACTCCGCCCGGCTGCTCCGGCAAGGAAGCATCGGCAGGTCATCTACCTGAACGACTCCGAACTCGCCGCCATACGCCTCTACAGCACGAAGTTCAAGGTCCGCTCCCGCTCCGCCCTCATCCGCGAATCCGTCATGCTCCGCGTCCTCAGCGTCCTCGACGAAAACCAGCCGACGTTATTCTGACGAAATATTTTGCAATCACAATATTATTTAATACTTTTGTATCGGATTATGTTCAGAATTTGAGAGGTACTCTCCAAGGCTGATTCTTAAGAGCATTCGTTGCGAAAGCGAATGCTCTATTTGTTAAGAAAACAATGCGGATGACGTACTCTTGGAAACCGCTCCCGGCTCGCAAGTACATCAAATTTTTTATTCTTAATGAAGAATAACATAATCCAAATTTTCATAAGCCTTGGCGAGCGCCTTTGCACAGAGTGCATGGAGGTCTCCGGAAGACCGATTTTTGTAAGAGGCCACTTTAGAGTGGTCAAGGGCAAAAAGGTCTATGTCAAAGCGCATTACCGCAAACGGTAATTGAGGCTTTGAGTCTCGTTTCCATCCGCATAGGAGCTGCCAGACCGGACAGCTCCTTTACTTATGCTTTCTGCTGTCAGTAATAAACTTGACAAGGGCGGCGGCGAGGAGAAGGAGGAAGGTGAAGGTGCAGAGGCGGCCGGTTATGTCGCCGTGGGTGACGAAGAAGGTGAGGTCGTCGCTCAGAGGAAGTTGAAAACGGAGGGTGGCCGGCTGCCACCACGGCCCCTGCTCCACTATGCGGCCACGGCTGTCGATAAGGCCGGAAATTCCGGTGTTGCCGCAACGGGCGATGGCGCGGCGGGTCTCTATGGCGCGGAGAGACGCATAGCTCAGATGCTGACGGTAGCCCGGAGTATCGCCCCACCATGCGTCGTTCGTTATGACAGTAAGGGCACGCGCCCCCTTGAGCACATACCCCCTGCAATAATCCCCATAGACGGATTCGTAGCAGACCGCGCACCCCAGAGGAATGTCGTGGACGATTCCGCTGCGGTCGGCGGCGCGGAAATGCAGAAGCGAAATCTCGTCCTGTCCTATGCAGCGCCCCATCACGCCGCCGAGCTCCCGGTCAATCGGGTCAAAGACAACAGGATAGGGAAGCTTCTCCACCGCGACTACCAATTTCGTCTTGTGAAAAATCTCGTCGCGGCCGCTGCCGTCAATCATCAGCGCGGAATTATGCGACTCGTACCAAAGGCCGTCGGCAATCTGCCGTGAGGTCAGCGAGGGACGCACGGCTGACTCGATGCGGGTGTAGGTCGATGCTCCGAGCAGCATATTCACTCCGGGATAGCCTCCCAGCAGGGACTTGAAGCGGTTAAGAGTCGGACTCGCGCCGAGGAAGTTCGTCGTCACGTCCGAGGTGAATGTCTCAGGAGCAAGAACGAGAAGACCCGGCTCGGAAGCGCTCCCGCACCAAGTCGAATCCCGCTCAAGAGAACGCCTGTAGTCAATCAGCTCCGGTTTTATAAGTTCCTCCAGCAGGTCATTCTGCTGGGTTTGCGTCATCGCCTCGAACTTATGGTAGGGGTCGATGTTAGGCTGCGCGACCAGCACGTCGATGGTTTCGGACGGCTCGCAGGCGGGAGAGAACCACTTGCAGAGCGACCATGTCACAGGCGCGAAAAAAAGGAAGACGAGCGATGCAGAATAAACAATCCGCGCCTTCGGGGAAAAGCCTTGCCAGCTTCCGTCAGCCAGCCGGCGACCGAACCATTCGCCGTCGAAAAGCCAGACCAGAAGCCCGAAGACTCCGAGGTTGCAGGCCCATACCCAGAGTGAGCCGCCGAGAGTTCCGGTGACGTCGTACCACTGGACCAGCGCCGGCGTCCTCGCAAAAGCGTTTCCGAGAACGAGCCACGGCCAGGAAATGTCCCAGCCGAAATATGCCTTTTCCCAAGCTATCCACGCGACAGCGAGGAAAATGTAGGGAAGCACGCCGCGGAAGCCCCTGCGCGAACCCCGAAACAGCAGGAAAACGACCAGCATCTGAAGCGAGTTCAGCAGCACTGCGGCGATTCCACCGCCCACGGTCGCGTTGCACACCCAGAAAGTCGTGAAGGCGTTCCAGAGCACAAATGCGGCATAGAGATAAAGCCAGACATGACGGCGCCCCGTCAGCGTCAGCAGTCTCTCCGCGCATAGAAGCGGCACGAATCCCACAAGCGCCATCCAGCTGCAATGCGGCAGCAGAAAAGGCATGGACATCATCACGGAGAACAGGAAAATCAGTCCCCATATCATCAGCGTTTCACGCGAAATCTTCAGTTTCATATACCCGTCAATGTTTTGGCTCACTCCTGTCTCGGACAGAATGTCCGCCGTGCATGGTGAGACGACGCAAAGTTATAAATAAAATTGCTATCTTTGCACGATTATGCGATGCCTGGCAGGATAAAAATATTTTCGGAAAGACGGTGTCTGCATAACTCCGGCAATGCAAATATAATAGGAAAAACATGCAACTGGATCTTCAGCTGTTGAACATAATTAAGGGATTCTGCATCGGACTGTGCTCCTCGGCTCCAATCGGGCCGATTGCCGTCTATGTCATCCAGCAGAGCCTCAGCAAGGGGCACAAGGCAGGATTCATCACCGGTCTCGGCGCGTCAATCGTCGACACTGTCTTTGCCTGCATCTCCATCTTCGCCCTCGCCTACGCGCAGGAGTTCATGGACAGGCACAGCGAGCTGCTGCTCGTGGTCGGCGGAGTCACCGTCGCGATTATAGGAGTGATTATGATTTTCACCAATCCGATTGAACGGGAAGCACGCCTGAGCAAGGGCAACGAACGCATAACCAAGCTGACGAGCAAGAACAACCGCGTGACTGTCAACGATTTCATCAAGGCGCTGCTGATGGGGCTCGCGAATCCCGGAGGAATACTCGTGCTCTTCGCCCTGTTCACGGCATTCGGAATCGACACCACCGACAGCCAGGACTGGACCGCCGCGCCGACGATTCTTGCCGTTTCCGCAGGAACAATTTTCTACTGGTTCTTCTTCAGCTGGGGTGTCAGCCATTTCAGGAAATATGTGAAGATGCGCACGCTGATCTGGATAACCCGCATCACAGGCGCCGTCATCGCGATTCTCGGCCTGGCGCTGCTGAGCGAGGGGCTTTTCAGGGTGATATTTCAAGGAGCGAAGCTCTTCTGACGGACGAAAAGGGACAGACGAAACTCGCCGGGAAAAGATACTAAGGAACATTTGATATTATGGGCAAGATAAAGTCGTTTTTTGGAAACTGGATAGTAAAGAACCTGCTTGGAGCGGCTGTGGTGCTCGCCGTGCTCGTCGGCGGGGCGGCGATAGGACTGAACCTGATTACAGGGCACAAGAAGGAGCTCACGGTGCCGGACCTCACTGCAATGAAGGTCAAGGACGCGGAGTTCGAGGCGCATCAGGCTGGAATGAGGACGGAGGTGGTCGATTCCGTCTATGTAAAGAGACTCGGGAGGGGATATGTCTATAAGCAGAATCCCGCACCGGGGGCAAAGGTCAAGAAAGGACGCCGCATCGCGCTGACAATCAACGCAGTGACCCCGAAGAAAGTCAGTATGCCCAACCTCGTGGGCTACTCGATGAGGCAGGCCAAGGCCGAACTCGGGACTCGGGGGCTTCTCCTCGGGAAACTCATGTATGTCAGCGACATTGCCACGAACAATGTGCTCCGGCAGATGCACGGAAACATGGAGATAGAGCCAGGTACGCCGATTGAGAGCGAGTCGGTAATCGACCTCGTCGTAGGACTCAATTCCGACGACAACATGACGAGCGTTCCGGATGTCCGCGGACTGAAGATGATGAGCGCCATGGACATGATTCAGGAGAACTCACTCAATGTCAGGAAAGTCGTCTATGACAAGACCGTCCAGACCTACGAGGACAGCACTAAGGCCTTTGTCTGGAAGATGGCTCCGGAACCGTCGGAACAGCCGCTGCCCATGGGAAGCGACGTCTCCATATATCTCACGACCGACCTCGCGAAGAAGCCCGTAAAGTTCTGACAAAATCAAGGCGGACATTTGACATTCGGACATTTGACATTCAGAAGACATGAGCATATTTGACGACGAACTACAAGAGGAATTCCTCGACGACACGGAGAGCACCTCGGACATCGACGGTTCAGAAGAGTCCGAAGGCTCGGAGGAAATGTTCGAGCACTACCGCTTCGATGTCGACAAGGGGCAGACTCCCCTGCGCGTCGATAAGTACCTCGCCTCGCACATGGAATACACCTCCCGGCACCGCATTCAGCTGGCGATAAAGTCGGAATATATCAGGGTGAACGGCAAGGTGGCGAAGGCCAACTGTATAGTGAAGCCGGGCGATGTGATTCAGTTCGTGATGCCCTACCAGAGACGCGGCCTGGAGATTCTCCCTGAGGACATACCGCTCGACATCGTGTATGAGGACGACGACGTGCTGGTGATTAACAAGCCGGCCGGCATGGTCGTGCATCCGGGTCACGGGCATTTCAGCGGAACGCTCGTCAATGCCCTCGCCTGGCATCTGGGCATATCGCAGGGACCCGACGCGCAGGACGAGCGCATGGGCGTTCTGGTGCACCGCATCGACAAGGACACGTCCGGACTGCTCGTCGTGGCGAAAAACGACGAGGCGCAGCTGAACCTCGCCAAGCAGTTCTTCGTGCATTCAATTGAAAGAAAGTATGTTGCGATTGTCTGGGGCAACATCCGCGAGGACGAGGGAACCATTGTCGGCAACATCGGCCGCGACCCTTCCGACCGAATGAAGTTCAGGGTTTTCCCCGAGGGGAATCACGGCAAGCACGCCGTCACGCACTACCGCGTCATCGAGCGCTTCGGCTTCGTAACCGTCGTGGAGTGCATTCTCGAAACCGGACGTACGCATCAGATTCGCGTCCACATGAACTACATCGGCCACCCGCTCTTCAACGATGAGCGCTACGGCGGCTCCGAAATCCGCAAGGGCACGATTTACGCGAAATACACCCAGTTCATCCGCAACTGCTTCAGGATTCTCCCCCGTCAGGCCCTTCACGCCAAGACCCTCGGATTCGTCCATCCGCGCACTGGGGAGCTTGTGCGCTTCGACTCCCCTATCCCCGGGGATATGGCGGAGCTCATCGAGAAATGGAGGAAGTATTCACAGAATATGCCGCTGGAGGAGGAAGAATAAACTCAGATATGGCCGCTTCGTCGAGGGTGAGGCGGTCGTATTCCTTTATGAGGCGGCCGTCGTCGAAAAGACAGACGAGAGGCATGGAACCGTTGGTGAGGGGAATGAACTGGAGGGGATATATCCAGTGGAAAGGAAGATGAAGTCCCTCTCCGTATTTGTCGAAAAAGAGAGAAACAGGCTCGGACATATCGACATACTCCTGCATGAAGAAGCAGAAAACGGAATCCTCGGGGATATTGTTGCGACGGATGATGCCTGCCATTTTCGCGGCGCAGTGGCGGCAGTGCTCGCAGTTGATGGAATAGAAACAGACGGCCTTGCGTCCGGAACTTACTCCCGTGCTGTCGGCATATGGACGGAACTCGTTTACGTTCAATTCATTGGATTCGCCGCGAGTCCAGCGGAACCAGCAGTCCGGCGGATTTATTATCAGGATTGTCAGCGCCGCGACGAGTGAAATGACTCCGGCAACTGTTCCCTTGTGACGGTACAGCCATTTGTCAAATCGTTTCGCCCCTGTTCTTGAAGACTCACCTGCTTCGGGCACTCTGTCATCTGAGGCATCATCATGCCGTGCCGCGAACAGTTCGGTCGGGCGGCCCCACGCAAAGGCAAGCACGGCCAAAGCCACGACATTCTTCACGAGAGACTGCTCGGGGTTCATCTCCACAAGGTTTCCGAAACAGTGGCAGGAGCCCTCGTCGCCGACGGCCATGCGCCAAATCAGGAATCCCGAAAAGCCGACAAGAAGCGCCGCCGTCACGGAGTTCACAAAGTTGTGCCACCAGCCGCTGATGAGCCCCAGTCCGAGAATCAGTTCCCCGATAATTACTGCCCGTGCCGCAAGCGAGCAAAGGTCGAACGTCGCGAAGCCGAAAGAGAAGATATAAAGTTCAAAGTCATCGACGGAAACAAGCTTCAGAACCGCAGACACACAGAAAAACAGTCCCAAGAGTATTCTCAGGACTGTTGCAATCACTGTATGGAGTTTATTACTCGTGATAATTCTTGCACTTTACATCAACTACGCCGCTGAGGTCAATCTTTACGCCAGCGATGTCAAGGTCACTGCTCTTGAGTTCTGAACATTTCTTGTCATCTGGTCTGGTGAACGGCTCTGTTTCCTGCTCTTTGATGATTTTTGTTTCATAAGTGCAGATACATTTGTCTGACTTGCATGAAGCCACTGAAAGCATTGCAACGAGTGCAAGCGCAGCGAAAAATACCTTCTTCATAATTTACTGAATATTAAATTGTTAATGTATTAAATTATCACAATCATCCTCGCACCCGAAAGCGCGACCATAATAAGATGCAAATTTAGCCAATATGTGACAACAAAAGAAAAGCCTCCGTGCAAAATTACTTACACAAAGGCCTTTTCAACTTACATTTTAACCTTTCATAAATCTGACAAGTCTCACAGGAACCGCACCGGAGGCGCGAAATACCCCCCCAACAGGGGGCGCAGCCGATAGCCTGACTGAGGTCTCATCACGGGCTTACCTGCCCGGAGGCGGGCCCATAGGACCGCCCGGTCCGCGACGACGTCCCTTGTTTGCATTGTCAAAATTGCCGAAACGGTAGGTGAGCGAAAGGATGACGTAGCGTCCGAGAGTGTTGTTGCGCACCTCCTGATGGTAGTTGGACTCGTCCGTCACAGAAAGGTTCTTCGACTGGTTCAGGATGTCATAGGCCTTGAGTGCGATGGTAAACTTCTTCTTGTAGAACAGCTGGGTAATCTCGGCGTTCCAGATGAATTCGTCGGACTGCGGGGTCGTGTAGCCGTTGTACCAGTTGTAGTCCAGCTGCGAGATGAGGTTCATCCCCCAAGGCAGAGTCCAGTTCACGGAGCCGTTGACCTTGTTGTTGAACGTCGCTTTGGTCGCAGCCGAGGCTATCGTGTACCAGGACTTTGAAATCCTCGTCCTGCCTCCGAGAGTAAGTTCCACGAAATCGTCCCTGTAGGTAAAGCGCAGACGCTCAGTGAAATTCATGCTCTGCGTCCTGTTAGTGGTGAAGTCATCGGCGAACGCTGAAAGGTCCGTGCCGTAGTCGCTGTGGAACTTGTCATAGTCAAACTCGGCCGTCTCGCTGTTGTTGTTGTAGTACTCACTGGCCTTTTTCGAGAATGCCAAAGTTCCGATATATGAGGTCGTCTGCGAATACTTCGCATAGGTCATCGAAAACATCGAGAAGTTCGACTTTCCGAAAGGAATGTTCGTCATCACCCTCGCATCGAAGTTGCCCGTCCCCCTGGTGTTCACCGGAATATTGTACTTGACGCTGTTGTCGTCATACCACGTCGCGCTCGTAATCGCGTCCTGCACATAGTTCCCGCCGAAAAATCCGTTCACCGAGATGAAGTTCTTCTTGTTCGAGTAGCGGAACATCCCCCTGAGCCTGTGGCTGAAATACGGGTTCAGATAGGGGTTACCGAGCGAGATGTTCACTGGGTCGGTGTTGTCCGGCACAGGCATGAGCTGAGAAGTCGAAGGCTGCGAGGAACTTCCGAAATAGAAGAAGCGCACGTTCGCGTTCTCTGACATATCGTAGCTGAACGATGCCTGCGGAGACCATTTCACGACATTGCTCTCGAACTTCTCCCCGTTAGTGACATTCTTCGTAAGCGTCGGATTCGCCGATACTCCGAGCTGCGCACGAATCTTGTCCTTCTGCCACATGAGGTTGGCCCCGGCGGTGTGATTCTGCCCGACGTTGGTAATGTCATTGGAATATATTTCGTTAAACTTCTCTCCTTCAGAAATATACACAACATCTTCAAATTTCGACGGAGCAGTGATACTTCCGCTGTCATATGTATTCTTCACCGAAGTGTTCTTGTTCCATCCGTAGGAATAGTTCGCTTCAAGATAGAAGTTCTTTCCGAGAGGTTCGGTATATACAAGCCTTGAGTTTACGGAATACGAGTTTGAGTTCCTGTCGATCCGCTGGTTGACGGTCACGGGAGACTCGCCGAAAGTCTGAGTGAGAGACTGGTTGAAACCGTCGAGCTCGTTTCCGCTGAAGCTGTAGCGGGTGTGCAGGGAAATGGTCCTGCCCGGCTTGCCGAGCTTCTGACGGAAGAGCAGGAAGCCCTCGGTCGTCCAGTTCGTGTTGTCTCCTGTATTAAGAGTCGTACCATTGTTGGTCGGAGTGAATTCGCTGCCGTCTCCCGCGTCTTTGCTTATGTTATAATCCGAGTATTCATCATAGTGCCCCTTTCCGAAGTTGACCCGAGGCTCGAAGAGAATTGAAGTGTTCTCCGAAAACTTATGCTCAAGGCGAACTCCGAAACGGTGCCCATCAGTCTTCGTTGTGCTGTAGCCGTTGTTGTCCGTGACGATGCTGCTGCCGTCATCTAGATAGTTCGTCAGCTTGCTGTCCTCGGTGACGTACTTGTTGCTGCCGTTGTAGAGGTAGTTCCCGGCAAGGTCCATGTTCCCGTCAAGAAGGGTGAACGCTCCGTTCAGACCGCCCATCCACGAGGTCGTGATGCCGTTCCCACGTCCCCAGCCGCCCTGACCGCGGCCCATTCCACCGCCGCCTCCGCGCATATTGCCCATCATCGAGCCTGCAAGGTCGTTGAACCCACGGTTGTTGGTGTTATTCCCGTTGAGGATGAGGCTGATCTGGCTCTTGTCGGTGAAACGCCCGACCATGGCAGCGCCCTGATAGCGCCAGTCGTTCATGTCATTGTTGGCGCTCGGCACGTCATGTCCGCCGCCGGCCATTATGTTGCCGAACCAGCCCTGCATCATACCAGGCTGTATGGAAAGGTCGATGACCGTCTCCTCATTGCCGTCGTCAATGCCCGTGAACATGGCCTGGTCGGATTTCTTCTCGACGACCTTCACTTTCTGGATTATCTTCGCGGGAATGTTCTTAGACGCGAGCGACGGGTCGTCGAGGAAGAACGTCTTGCCGTCGATGGTTATCTTCGAGATTGTCTGCCCGTTGGCGGTTATCGAACCGTCCTCCGAAACCTCGACACCGGGAAGCTTCTTGAGAAGTTCCTCAAGCATGTCGTTGTCCGAGGTCTTGAACGAAGAGGCGTTGTACTCGATGGTGTCCTTCTTCACGACAATCGGGTTCCCCACAGCCGTAACTTTCGCCGCATCAAGCACCTCTATATCTTCAGACATCTTCACGTCACCCAAATCGACGCTCTTCTCCACGACCATGTCCTTCTCGAAGCTCTTGTAGCCCATAATCTCCGCTCTGAGGTGATACTCCCCCTTCGCGACCTTGGCGATGGAAGCCGCGCCCTGCGCATCCGTAAGGACATAATACTTGGCCTCCTTGGCCCCCTTGACCGTCAATGATACCGTCGCGAACGGCACCGGTTCCCCGCTCTTCTCATCCACAAGCTTCAGCTTCACCGTGACTCCCGACTGAGCCGCCGCCGGCAAAGCGGCGAAAATGACAGCCACGGTCAGCCCGACTACACATAATAACCTTTTAACCAAATTCATAATCAATTCTCTTTCAGAAGATAAATATATATTTCTACAAAAACCGAGTATTTAGACAAGCCGGAACCACCAAAGATTAACAGCCATATCCACCATTTAGAAACATGAAAAAAATAAACTGCTTCAGATTTGTCTTTTATTTTCGAGGACAGGTTTCTTTTGGAAGAGGGAGTGTACTGGAGGTACATGACCGATGAGAAAAGAAAGATAGACCGAAAAGAACGAAAAAGATGATGCAGGTTATTTTTTGAAGGTTTCTTAATCCCACCTGTCCAGAAAACTCAGGTAAACAGCCTGTAGGCTTCAGGAAGCCGGAGACGGGAAACCAGACGCGATTTTTTCATGAGCGGCGGGTTCCCGCCTCCGGCGTGAAGCCGTAAATTTTGAATAAATCCACGAAATCCAGCGTGAAGCCGTAAGATCTGAAACAACCCCTCCAAAGTAAAATCTGAATAAACTCACTTGACCCGCTCCGGATGAGCCGCGATAAACTTCTTCCAGTCACCTCCGCCGGAAACCTTCCCGAGAGGGCTTAGGGACTCGTGATAGTGGCACAGCGCGATTGCAAGGGCATCCGTAGCATCCAGATGCTTCGGCAATTCAGCCAGTCCCAACTGCCTCTGAATCATCAGCGCCACCTGCTCTTTAGAGGCCGCGCCGTTCCCCGTCACCGCAATCTTTGCCTTCCTCGGCGCATACTCATGCACCGGAATGAACCTCTTTATGGCCTCAGCAATCACAATCCCCTGCGCACGCCCCAGTTTCTGAATCACCTGCGCGTCCTTGGCATAGAATGCCGACTCTATTGAGAGTTCATCCGGCAAATACCTGTCCATCAGCACAGAAATCTCCGACGCAATCACGGCAAGTTTCCGGAAATGGTCGCTTTCCTTTCTCAAATCCACAATCCCCATATCCACGAACTCCGGACGACGTCCCCCCACAGAAATGACCCCGAAGCCAAGAATATTGGTTCCGGGGTCAATTC
>ERZ808246.714-NODE-714-length-26445-cov-43.463660_pt1 | contig 26445 bp, 24 predicted proteins | sample MGYA00521083_ERZ808246 | MGnify/ENA primary metagenome ERZ808246 (study PRJEB31516, sample SAMN03275577) | gut metagenome | biome: mammalia-associated habitat; material: feces | host: Papio cynocephalus | place: Kenya | collected 2012-07-07 ...
CGGCGAGAAGGACCAGCCGCTGTTCGAGGCCGGCGTGGAGTATTTCGCCGCCTGACACTTGCGGTCGGTTTGATATCGGCCGCCGGTAAACGGAGAGGGTGCGTCTGGAATCCGATGATTCCGGACGCACCCTCTTTATACTGCAGGTGCTTGTTCATACAACACGACATCACTGTTATATGCTTATAAGTATTATACTTATAAGCATATTATTTGCAAGCATGAGACAGTGGAGATGCTGATGTTCGTCGGAAGACTCAAGGAGCTCGAAGCGCTCGACACCATGTGGGAGCAGTCTACATTCCAGATGATGGTGCTGTTTGGACGCAGACGCGTCGGCAAAACGGCTCTGCTAGACGAGTTCTCAAAAGACAAAAACACACTGTACTTCACCGCACGCCAGCAAACCACGCAAAACAACTTGCGTGATTTCTCGCATGCCATTCAGCGTTTCTTTCACTTGCCCGAAGGCATTTTCTCCTTCAACACATGGCAGGACGCATTCGATTTCATTATCGAACAAATCAAAAATCGCGCGGAACGTTTCCTTCTGGTATTTGATGAATTCCCCTATGCCGCCATGGCGGATTCCTCGTTGCCATCGGTGTTGCAAGTTGCCATCGATCACGGGTTCGCCAACACGAACACCATGATGGTGCTATGCGGCAGCAATGAAGGATTCATGGAAAGCGAGGTTCTGGGGTATAAAAGCCCCCTATACGGACGCCGAACCGGACAGCTGCGGCTCAAGCCTTTTGACGTGTTCGACACAGCGAAAATGCTCGACTTCGCGAAAATCGAAGATGTCATCAAATACTATGCCACATTCGGCGGCACCCCATACTACCTACGGCAGATACGACCGGACCTGTCTTATGAACAAAACACGGTCAATCTGTTGTTCTCGCCCAGCGGCCTACTTTACGAAGAACCACTTATGCTGTTGCGTCAAGAGCTGCGCGATCCGACAGTTTATAATTCGGTGATGGATGCAATCGGCGGCGGCGCGACGAAACAAAACAAAATCGCCGACCAAGCCGGCATACAACCGGTTACGAGCCTTAGCAAATATCTTCACACCCTTCAGGATCTAGGATTGGTCGAACGCGAAGTCCCGTTTGGAGAAGATTCTTCCCGCTCCCGTAAAGGACTATGGAGGCCAGCCGACCCATTCTTTGCGTTCTGGTACCGATTTGTCAGTCCCAACATCGTGAATGTGGAGAATGGCCAAGGGGAATTGGCCGCACGGCATTTGGTGTTCGGCCCAGCGCTTGACACATACGTTGGGCAGCAGTTCGAAACCGTTTGCATGCAGTGGCTCTGGCGTGTCAATGGCGCCAACCGGCTTCCTTTCGTTGCCTTGCAATTCGGAAAATGGTGGGGAGGGAATCCTAAGACCCGCCAGCAAACCGACATCGATGTGATTGCGGCGAATGAAGCCGAGAAAAGCATACTGTTAGGCGAATGCAAATGGAAAAACGATTTGAACGTTGCAGATACCATCACCGCATTGCGTGCCCGGACCGATCTTGTAACCGGATATTTCAACCGGTATTATGCATTATTCGTCAAAACCAACGAACTGGCATCTATCGCACGCGAGCGCCAAGAATCCAATCTGACTGTTATCTCCGCAAACGAGATGTTTGAAGATATACAGTGATTTTCCATTCGTCAATCTGCATCAGTTTGCTACGACGAATATGCAACCGCGATTGAAGCTCCTCGAAAGCAACCGCATATTCGTCGCGCGAATCCATTTCAGTGCGTGCGAAGAAAACGAATAAGCACGTAAATCAGCCAAAGACCACCAGTAATCAGCGTCATTACAATATCAATCAACGCGTTGAACCATGTATATTTCTTCATGCCAAATATCCTTCCGTGCAACGGAATCAGCGCTATTCCGCCACTTCGTAGTTAGAAACCGACGCCTTGACCTGGGCGGCGTCCACGGAACCAATGGCTTCGAAACGCACCTTCTCCCCCGCCGCCCATGAGCTGGTGGAGGCGTAGGTTTCCTCCGCCTTCACGCCATCGGCGTCATAGAGGGCCAGCACCAGCGAAACATTGCCGAAACTGATGCCACTGGTATTTTCGATGACCGCGGAATAGGTGTAGGTACTGCCGCCATATTCATCCGGAGTCTTCTCGAAGGTCGCGGAGGAAATCAGACCATTGATCGCCTGATCCGCCTTGTTCTTCTCCTGCACGGAATTGCCGTTGCGCACCAACTCATCCAATGCGTCCTGATATTTGGCGTCAATCTTCATTCCATACTTGTCCACAAAGGTCTTCAGCAAGGCGGAACGCTTGTCGTAGGTTTCCTGCCATCGCGTGGTGAATGCGGAACTCGTGCTCGAGTATTTCCTCACGATACCGAGCTGGTCGTTCAACAGGTTGATGTAGGAGATGACGTCCTCCTGCATTTTGGAATTCTTGAACGGCCGCGTCTTCAGATCCCTGTCATTGTCGATTTCGGCCTGAATGACCTGCCGCAAATTGTCGGACTCCGTGGTGTCCTTGCCCTCGCCTTCGAGTTTGTCGATAAGAGCCGAACGTTTGCCGAAGCCTTCGGCGATGATGTTCATCGCCTCATCATCAGCATAATCGGGACCTTCGCTCTTTTGTTCGCCGCATGCGGCCGATCCCACGGCAAGCGCAATGCCCAATACCGCCGCAAAGACCTTCTTCAGCATAAGAATCTCTCCTCATTGTCATGCCAGTCCCTTGGCTGAAAACAACTTCCTAGGGATGACGAGTCTCTTCAACCCGTATTGTCCCGCATGAGTGTGGAAAGCGATTCAGTTGGCGCCGGAATCATGCCTCATTCATCTTCTGCTGAAACGTCAATAGTTTCGGCATCATTATCCGAAGTCAGATGAATGATGCGTTCTTCCTTTTCCACAAGAAAACGCTTGCGATAAAATTTCTCGGCATAATCAAGAATGATGCCCATCTGATAAGCATCAAGGCCAGCTCCAATCACGGCTCCTATAACCGGTACCGCTCGTTGTGCGGTCTTCAGTGTAAGTTTTCGCCCTATCTGTTCAAGAACATTGGTATACACCGTCTTTTCAAGTGCCTTCTGCCCGGCGTTCTGCACAGCTTTCTTCGCGGCATTGTTGGCGAGCGCTCTCATCTGTGCCATGAGCAATGGCAGACCGGCATGCTGAGCCATTGCAGCCCATCCCTTTTTAGCCGCTTGTTTGACCGCAGCCATTTCTCCGGCAACCATGATTTTCCCAATCATCGTCGAGAGTTCACCAGAACCAACAAACCCTGGACTCATTGCATTCATCAAAACAGCTGATGCAATCTCCATCTCTTCGGAATCATTGCGAACATCGTATCCATACATCATGGCCGTGTTTTGCACCGCACGAAAATACAGGAACGTACTGGCCGCCAGATTCGGAATCACCCCAACTAATCCAACCGCACCTGTTGCACCGCCTTCTACGGCCGCAAAACCAAGATTCCAATTCTTGACATCGGCAAATGCTTTGGAAATATCATATTCCCTCATGAGACAGACTTCATCCAATGAAAAAATCTCGCCATCTGCATAAACCTTATTTAGCCGTTTGCAAACGTCATCTTCATTGATGGTATATTTTGCGGCCTGCTCTTCAAGCTTCGCATACGCTTTAACCACGTAGTCCATAATCTGCTTATACATTTCAGCTTCGGAAACAGCGGCTCCCATGCCGTCAGCAAATGCTTTGACTTGATTGGGAATGACCTTGGCAATCGCATTACCTACCTGTTGCATAGGTCCAGGCGCTAACATTTTCTCGTACTCTCGAGTTACCTTATCGAGACGCTTCTTTTCTCGCACATCAAGAATCGGAGACGGCACATCGTATTCGACCATCGGATGCTTCTTTCATCGGTAGAACTATTAACCCATTACTTATTAGCGGTCTGAACTTTAACCTTGTATCCCTCTGCTTTGGCGATTGGCGCGTATGCTTTCTTCACGACTCTCTCAGCCTGCTTATTCGCTTCTTGCAAAAGTTCGCTTTTTGTAGCTTTGTCTGCAGCCGCCTTCTTAGCATGTTTCAAGGCCTCGGCAGTATCCGTTATTTCAGCATCGTTGAACAACGAAGTTTTCTCATCAAAGAAGCGCAGTGAATCGGGGTCAACAGATACAGATTGCATTTCCGCCTTTGGCAGGGCAATTGAAATCACATGATTACTATCATCCACCACGATTTTTGCCTTGGCTAAATTAACACCAGCGCGAATTTCATAGTTGTAAAACATCGTAAATTTCTTTTGATTTACAAAAGCAATGTCTCCTTCAGAAAATTCTTCAAAACCATAATCATTTTCTCTCGCTGTAGTCAAATCCTGCATTGCTTCCAGCTGACGAGAAACGGCAGCAGTCGTAAGCTCAGCTTTTGGATTAAGAAAACCTTCCACTGCACGATATACCGCAACGCCTGATAGCATAATAGCGATAACAACGACAGCATAAAGAGCAATCTTGATTTGCATCTTCTTCATTTTTTTACCCATAAATCTTCACTCTCCCCAATATTTTAATAGTGAATTCGGTATAGGCACCGGATTCATCAATCGGCCTCTCTCAACCGAATATGGAATAGTCTAATGCTCTATTTTGACCTTTTACAGCCCGAGAATCTGCTTCTTTTTGGAGTCGAACTCATCTTGGGTCAGAATCCCCGCATCCAACAGTTCCTTGAGTTTCTTGACCGCGTCCAATTGCTCGCTCACCGACATGGATGGCACCGAAGACGCAACCGTGGATGATTCCGAAGCAACCGGAGCGGACTGCTGAGACTGCGGCTGCCGCGATGCCTGCATGGGCTCCTGCGCAGACGCCACACCGGTTTGCGCTCCGGTCATAGGATTGATTCCCTGCGCGAACGCGGTACCGAACATCAGCGCGCCCGCATCGCCGAAACCATGGTTCTCCACACCTTGCGCGATCTTCTGCTGCGCGGCCACGTTCGAGGCATGCTGGGACACGTCCTCGTACGCCTTCAGATCCATCTTGTTGGCGGAATACTTCTGCACCAAGGCGCGTGATTCCGGCGAGAACTCGATGTTCTCGATGCCGATTTTCACGATGTTGAAGCCGAACCGCGCAGGCCATGTGCCGGCATTCTGCGTGTCGTTCGCGACTTTAAGCGCGATGTCGTTCGCCTGCGCCGGAAGCTGCGAGATCCGGTACTGCGCCGACAACGCGTTCAACGCCACGGTGAACGACTGCAGGAATTCCGACAGAATCTGCGAGCGCGCCTGTGGATCATCGAACGAGTACGAAGTGACGTTCGCGGGAACGAAATTACGGATGAATCTTACCGGATCACCGATTTGGATGGTGAACGAGCCATAGGAGAAAATCTCAAGATCCGTCCCGTAGAACAGATCGTTGTACATGAGCGGGCCGCGTGTGCCGAATTTGATGCCACGGATTTCACGCAAATTGACATATGCGATCTGCTTGTAATCGGATGTGATGCCACCATAGCCGATACGTTCTCCGATCTGTTGGAAAAGCGACTTTCCGGCCCCGTCACCGTTGAACAGACTGTCCTGACCGTCGTGGTATTCGTAACCGCCCGGCTGGGAGATGATGTTCTCGATGCCCGACTGGTTGAAAATGAACGCTGCCGTGTTCTCCGGCACATAGATCTTCGAACCATTGGTAATCACGCCCTCGGAGCCTCGGCCGTTCGAACCACGGCCGTTGTCTCTGCCCCGTAGGATTCCAGGCACGACAGCAGAGTGCTCATTGAAACGCCCCGCAGTGACGATATCCTTCCACTGATCGCCGAAGGTCCCTCCTACGGCGCCACCGATTGCCTGCAATATGCCCATGATGTATAATCCCGCTTCCGCTTATCGTTAAATTCTCATTGCAGAGTCTGTACCGTATCGCAGTATCCGCATTGCACCGTCATGCCCGTTCTGCCCGAAAGCGGCGCCTTGCACCCGATGCATTTCGTGGTGATGGCTTTTCTGGCAAGCGCACTTTGCCCTCCTGCGGTCGGAACGTCAAGGGACGTTTTGACCCTATCGACAGTGTCTTTGATCATGCCGGCGAACATTTCGACTCCGGGCACGCTTCTACGTAGGGACGCGGCCGCGGGAGACCTTGTTCCCAGCACCTCCATGCTGATGGCATCCAGCCAGGAAGCGGCCATCTTGCGACTCGCGTTTTTCTCTGGATTGCTGAAGATGAAAGAGATTTCCCTTCCGCCTGGGTAGAGCTTCATCGTTGCCTCGTAGTCCGATGCCCGGCAATCCGTCCGAATCTCATCCGCCTGTGTTTCCAGTTCGTTCAGTGGATAGATGAGACATGAACGGTTTCCTCCCGTTCGGCGTTTTCCGCTCCATTCATACACCAGCCGCATATTGGTGAGAATCAGTTTCCCGTCCTGCCTGCCTTTGATATTGTCACAATGCACGGAATCATCAGTGAGCACAATCGTCTCATTGGGCAGCTGCATATATTCGGACATGGTTCTCCTACCTCATAGTGATGGAGACGGGTTCGAGCTCCAACAGGTCGGACGCGGAGTCGTAATTCTTGATTCTGGCGATGACATGGATGTTGAGATTCGTGGTGAACGAATCGGGAATGTTGCCACCTTTCAGATGGAGGTCATAGTAGTTCACATTCGAGAAGTGGAAATTCGGACTTTGCGTATTGCCGGCGTCGCCCGCGAGAATCAGGTAATCGAATCGGGTTTTGTATGAATCGTGATGCGTCACCGCAGCCGTATAACCGTCAAATTCGATTTCTTTTCCTTGATATTTGTTCGCGAAGTTCCCGACGGCCTGGCTTGAATCGTTCCCAGCTAATAGTTGGGCAAACTCCTGATTGTTCTGAGCGGTGATGGTTCCCTGCACTTCTGTGGAGGATTCCGAAGAGGATTCCGATGATGAATCGCCATCCGCCTCGTCTTGATTACCCGAAGATGGGTTGGCAGTGGCATCCTGGGATTCCGTTTTGCCAGAGGAATCATCGTCCGCCGGATATGAGTGGTATCGCACAACGATTTTCACCGACGGCGAAAAACGATCGGACGTGCTGTAATCGACATCTCCGCCTACCGATACCTCTTTGACTTCGCCTTCTTTATGGAGGAAACCAGTGATCAAATCACCAAGTCCTTCCGTTTTGACGTTGGTGAATCCGGCGGATTTGAGTCTGTCGACCACATCTTTGTAATTGTCGTCTTCAAAAGAATCGGAGGATTCCGGTACGGATATTTTCCCGTCATGCGGCGTGGACCCGCTCCCGCCGCATGACCCGATTGCACAGGCGAAGACGATAAGCAGAACAAACAGAATGGCACCCACGACGAATTTCGGAGCCAGACTCATTCCTCTGGTCCGCTGCGCGATGCCCGAGGAAGTCATGGTACGCGGCGCCCCAAGCCTCTCCCGCGCGCCATCAAGGGTCTTCCTCAGGTCTGATCCCGGTCCTGATTCCGGCCGAATCTTCGATTCGGACGAACGCTGAATCTTCGCCATATTTATCTGTGCCTGGTAGTCATGAATGAAATTATCGATTTGCCTCTGGGCAAGGTCCCCATCCGACGCGTCCGAAACGATCTCAACTTCGCATCCGTCACCCAACGCGGAAATCGAAGCGACGCATTCAACTCCGTCGAAGGAGCTGAACGATACCGTTCTCTTCGCATCATCCCATTGACTCATCATGAATGTCGCACTGCAGGAAAGCAGGTTTTTCAATGCCACGTATGCGTCAGCCACCGATGCATCCACCTGTATCGAACGATGTATCGTTCCCGCCGGCCCCGGCTTCACATTGTCGTCGTCAGTCATGTTCTTCTCCCTTGATGCGTTTAACGAAAACGACTGTGCTGTAGGCCATTATCGCTGTTCCCCTCCAGCCGAAATTCAGTTGGCACCGGAATTCCCAGGCTCCGTGCGGAGCGCATGGTTTGATCCCCCGCGGGAAAAGAATCGAGAGCGCCATGGGAGAGCGCGAAGGAGCCTCATCTCAGGCCGAAAGATAACCGTCCTCAAGATCGACGGGAGCGTTGGCTTGTTCCACGGCTTCCACAGTGGAGCGCGTGGTCCGTTCGATGACGTCATCGTATCCGGTCAACGCGGCGAACGGCATGAACTGCGCCGCGCGGTTGCGCATGCCCATATGGGCATGTTTGCGCGACTGGTGATGCGGCATATCGATGATGTCGTCATAATCGTGTGTTCGGGTAAGCGCCATATGTCATCCCCCAATCAATCATCCTCATTGCCCTCGTCACCGCGCCGACATTCATTGTCGTCTTGCCGACACCGTTCGTTTCCGGCACATACCACGGCTCACGCGGCATGGCCTCCGATCTGCTGGTTGCGCTGGCGTCCGGTGGCGCCATCGAACAGATTCATGCCTTTGATGACGGCGTTCTTTCCGAATTTGCGTTTGATCTCGATCAGCGCCTGCTGTACGTGCCCTTCGGACTCTCCGTCAATAACATGCCCGGCTTCGCGCTCGGCTCCGCGGCCAGGAATCCGGACACTACCCGCACAGCCAGTACCGACCGCGACGGCTCCAGCGGAATCGTTGCGGTCGTCATCCAGTTGGGAGAACAAGTCCGGTTGCGTATATGCATTGCCGCCTGATTCGCCGTCGCCGGAGCATTCGGTCGTCCGCAGATCCTCCGCGACCACGTTCAGCCGCCGTACCAGCAGGCGTTTGTCGACGATTCTGCCGAACAGTTCGTCCACGGCATCGCAGATGCGGCTGGTTGACGCCGTGGGTTTCTCCAAGGCAATCGATCCGCTGGCTGGCTTGGGCACCCGCCGGCCGTACCTGTCCACGGAAACCGGCCCGTCGTAATGAGCCGCCGCGTTTTCCGCGAGTGTGCGCAACAGCGGCGTCTCGCAATCCTCCAGCCGTTTCGGATCGAGGCTGGCCGTATCGTAGCCGACCATCAGCCCCATACGTCCGGCCTTCAAGCCCTTGCCCACCAAATCGAGCGACAGCGTATCCGCCATTTCACGGACGATCAGACGCGCCGTACCGGCATCGACCGCGCCGGTGAGCACCTGCCCGGAGCTCATGCTGTGCCCCGCCGGCCTGTACGCCTTGATATCGGCGATGGTGCACGGCTCCCATCCCCATGCGTGGTCTATGAGCAGTTCGGCGTTCACACCGAACATGCGGTACAGCAGATCCTCGTTGTAGTATTCGTCGGCGCGACCGATGGAGCAGCGGGCGATGTCGCCCATGGTCATCAGCCCCTGCGCCTCGAGTTTTCTGGCATAGCCACGTCCCACACGCCAGAAATCCGTCAATGGCCTGTGCCCCCACAGCAGTCTTCGATATGAAGTTTCGTCCAGCCGCGCGATGCGGATGCCGTTCTCCCCCGCCTGGATGTGCTTGGCCACGATGTCCATGGCCACTTTCGCCAGATACAGGTTCGTTCCGATGCCGGCGGTGGCGGTGATGCCCGTCTGGGCATGGATGTCGCGGATGATGTCGCGCGTCATCTCGACCACGTCCTTGCCGTAGGCGCGCAGATAGGCGGTGACATCCATGAACACCTCGTCGATCGAATAGACATGGATGTCTTCGGCCGACACGTATTTGAGGTAGATGCCGTAGATTTTCGCGCTCATGTTCAGATAGTGGGACATACGCGGTTTGGCGATGTATACCGCCGCGGCCAGATTCGGATTGGCCGCGAGCGCCTTCGCGTCGTACGATTCGCCGGTCAGCGTCCTTCCGGGCGCGGTCCGGCGCCGCGTGGCATTGACCTCCTTGAGCTTCGCCTTGACCTCGAACAGACGCGCACGGCCCGGCAATCCGTATTCCTTGAGCGACGGCGAGACCGCGAGACAGATGGTCTTGTCGGTGCGCGATTCGTCGGCCACGACGAGATGCGTGGAAAGCGGCGGGAATCCATGTTCGACGCATTCCGATGACGCATAGAAGGATTTCAGATCGATGGCCACGTAGGTCCTTTCGGCCATATCATCCTCCTTCCGCCGTAATGGGCGCGGCCGCAACCGGCATGGGCCCGAGCATGGGCGGCTTCCGGTCGATTCATCTTCGATGGTTCCAGCATACCAGCATATTCGAACAATTGTTCGATATATCGCTTCGTTTACGATGCGCGGCGCCCGTCTCGAAAAACTTCCCGCAAGCGGCGATTGTAGCCGGCGGTTGGTAGGGTTGAACGGTAGCGAATCCCTTGTCTCCATGGTTTTGGAAGGAGCTTTGGCTTGTCAGCTGAACTCGAAGACATCCACGAGGAATGCGGTATTTTCGGCGTTTGGGGCCACTCGGACGCCGCCCGACTCACCTACTTCGGCTTGCACGCGTTGCAGCATCGTGGTCAGGAAGGCGCCGGCATTGTCTCCAACGATAACGGTCATCTCATCGGTCATCGCGGCACGGGTCTGCTGACCCAGGTGTTCAGCGACGAACGCGAAATCGAACGTCTGAAGGGAGACAGGGCGATCGGCCATGTGCGCTATGCCACTGCCGGTTCCGGCGGCATCGACAACATCCAGCCGTTCATCTTCCGCTTCCACGACGGCGACATGGCACTGTGTCACAACGGCAATCTGACGAACTGCCTGTCGCTGCGCCGCAAATTGGAGGACGAAGGCGCGATCTTCCATTCCAATTCCGATACCGAGGTGCTCATGCACCTGATTCGCCGCTCCACGCAGCGCACGTTCATGGACAAGCTCAAGGAATCGCTGAACACCGTGCATGGTGGTTTCGCGTATCTCATCATGACCGAGAACGCGATGATCGGCGCGCTCGACCCGAACGGCTTCCGTCCGCTTTCCCTCGGCAAGATGAAGAACGGCGCCTATGTGCTCGCCTCCGAGACCTGCGCACTCGACATCGTCGGCGCCGAACTGGTGCGCAACATCCGTCCCGGTGAGATCGTCGTGGTCGATGACCATGGGTACAGGATCGTGCAGTACACGAACCAGACCCAGCTGGCCATCTGTTCGATGGAATTCATCTACTTCGCACGTCCTGATTCCAACATCTACGGCGTGAACGTGCATTCCGCCCGCAAGCGCATGGGCGCGCGTCTCGCCAAGGAATCCCCCGTCGACGCCGATATGGTCATCGGCGTGCCGAATTCCTCCCTGTCGGCCGCGTCCGGTTATGCGGAGGCCGCCGGCCTGCCGAACGAGATGGGTCTGATCAAGAACCAGTACGTGGCACGCACCTTCATCCAGCCCACGCAGGAGCTGCGCGAACAGGGTGTGCGCATGAAGCTTTCCGCCGTGCGCGGCGTGGTCAAGGGCAAGCGCGTGATCGTCATCGACGATTCCATCGTGCGCGGCACCACCTCCAAGCGCATCGTGCAGCTGCTGAGGGAGGCCGGCGCGGCCGAGGTGCATATGCGCATCAGCTCGCCGCCATTGAAGTATCCCTGCTTCTACGGCATCGACATCTCCACCACCAAGGAGCTCATCGCCGCGAAGAAATCCGTCGAGGAAATCCGCGAATACATCGGGGCCGACTCCCTGTCGTTCCTGTCGCTCGACGGTCTGGTGGAATCCATCGGCTTGGGCGCGAAGGCGCCGTACGGCGGTCTGTGCGTGGCCTACTTCAACGGCGACTACCCGACCGCGCTTGACGATTACGAATCGGACTTCCTGAAGTCCCTCACCCCGGAGGACCGCGTCCGCCTGCCGAAGTTCGCCTTGTACAAGAGCAAGTACGAAGGCAACGAATACGTCACCACCCCATTCCAAGAAGAACACTGAGAAGAACTGAACCCTAGAAAGGTTGGATATGCCAAAAGCATATGAAGAAGCCGGCGTAAGCGTCGAGGCCGGTTACGAAGTCGTCAAGCGCATCAAGTCCCATGTGGCGCGCACCAACCGCCCGGGCGTCGTCGGCGGCATCGGCGGCTTCGGCGGCCTGTTCGACCTGGCCTCCCTCGGCTACAAGGAACCGGTGCTGATTTCCGGCACCGACGGCGTCGGCACCAAGCTGGTGGTCGCCAAGATGGCGAACAAGCACGACACCATCGGCATCGACTGCGTCGCCATGTGCGTCAACGACATCGCTGCCCAAGGTGCGGAACCGCTGTTCTTCCTGGATTACATCGCCTGCGGCAAGAACGATCCGGCTTTGCTGGAGCAGGTCGTCTCCGGCGTGGCCGACGGCTGCGTGCAGGCCGGTTCCGGTCTGATCGGCGGCGAGACCGCTGAAATGCCGGGCATGTACGACGAGGATGAATACGATCTGGCCGGCTTCGCGGTCGGCGTCGCCGAAAAGTCCGCGATCGTCGACGGATCCACCATCGCCGAGGGCGACGTGCTCATCGGACTGCCGTCCACCGGCGTGCATTCCAACGGCTTCTCCCTGGTGCGCAAGGCCCTGTTCGAACAGGCCGGATACACCGTCGACACCGTGCTGGACGAACTCGGCGGGGCGAAGCTCGGCGATGTGCTGCTCACCCCGACGAAGATCTACGTGAAGGCGCTTTCCCCGCTGTTCAAGGCGGGCGTGGTCAAGGGCGTCGCCCACATCACCGGCGGCGGTTTCATCGAGAACATCCCGCGCATGATTCCCGACGGCCTGGCGGCCCACATCAATCTGGGCTCCTGGCCCGTGCTGCCGATTTTCGACGTGCTGGAGAAGGCCGGCGAAATCGACCATATGGAGATGTTCAACATCTTCAACATGGGCATCGGCATGGTGCTGGCCGTCAGCGCCGAAGACGCCGAGAAGACCATGAAGCTGCTCGAAGACAACGGCGAAGCCGCGTACACGCTCGGCAGCATCGTCAAGAAGACCGGCGACGACGTGGAACTCGTGTGAAGGAAGTTAAGGCCTCCCCTTTCTTGAGGAGGCCTTAACTTATGCCCGTCAATATTCGTAAACATCATTCCAATTTCAACCATCAGGATTTTCAAGCAATTCGAGGAGATTAGATTATGGGTCAGAAGGTTCTGGTTATCGGTTCCGGCGCGCGCGAGCATGCCATCGCCCACGCGCTCATGCGCGGCGGCAGCGTTGACGAAGTGACCGTCGCACCGGGCAATCCGGGCATGGAACTCGACGGCATCCGCACCACCCAGGTCAATCCGTCCAATCACGCCGCGCTTATCGATTTCGTGAAGAACAACGGATACGACTGGGTGTTCGTCGGACCAGAGGTGCCGCTGATCGAAGGCATCGTCGACGATTTCGCAGCCGCGGGAATCAAGGCGTTCGGCCCGAACAAGGCCGCCGCGCAGATCGAAGGTTCCAAGGACTTCGCCAAGCAGCTCATGGAACGTCACGACATCCCGACCGCGAAATACCAGACCTTCGACGATCTGGAACGCTCCACCGCCTACGTGCGCAAGCACGGCGCGCCGATCGTGATCAAGGCCGACGGCTTGGCCGCGGGCAAGGGCGTGACCGTCGCGATGGATGAGGAAACCGCCATCGCCGCGTTGGATGACATCTTCATCGACCATCGTTTCGGCAACGCCGGCGCGAAGGTGGTCATCGAGGACTTCCTCGAAGGACAGGAATTCTCGCTGATGAGCTTCGTGAACGGCACCGAATTCTGGCCAATGCCGATTTCCCAGGACCACAAGCGCGCCTACGACGGCGACAAGGGCCCGAACACCGGCGGCATGGGCGCGTACAGCCCGGTCCCGCAAATCGGCCAGGACGTGATCGACACCGCGATCGAAACCATCGTCAAGCCGACCGTGCAGGCCATGGCGGACGAGGGCACGCCGTTCACCGGCATCCTGTACGCGGGCCTCATCGCCACCGCGGACGGCCCGAAGGTCATCGAATTCAACGCGCGCTTCGGCGACCCGGAGACGGAGGTCGTGCTGCCCAAGCTCACTTCCGACCTCGGCGCCGGCATCAACGCCATCCTCAACAACGAGACGCCGGAATTCACCTGGGACGAGCACAATGCCACCCTTGGCGTGGTACTCGCCTCCGACGGATACCCGACCAACGTTATCAAGGGCGCGGCGATTCCCGAGATTCCGGTGGACGAGGATTCCCATGTGTTCTATGCGGGCGTCACCCGTGACGAGCACGGACTCGTCGCGAATTCCGGCCGCGTGCTGTTCGTCGAAACCTCCGCTCCGGACATCAAGGCCGCGCAGGACAAGGTCTACGCGATCATCGACAAGCTCGACACGAAGGGCATGTTCTACCGTCACGACATCGGCGCCAAGGCTCTGCAGGCGCTGAACGCATAAGACGGGGAATCCCGACGGAAACGCATCGGCAGCATAAACGCCGGCAACACGAATAAAGTGGCCTGTGGAACCGTTCGTTCCACGGGCCACTTATATTCTCATATCGATTGCATTCAGCCTATTGTACGGATGGCGTCCTCGACCAGATTCCAGAACTTGTCGAAGTCCAGCTTGGTGGCCACCTGAGTACGGCACTCGTCCTCGCTGGGCTCCGGGCCATTGAGATCGGCCACGGTCATGCCCGTCGTCAGCTCGCCACGAAGTTCCACGTCGATCGGACAACGCCGCGTGGCGACAATGCTCGAATCGATGAGGTATGCGACCGTGCAGGGATCATGCACCGGGGGATCGACGAAGCTCGCATCATCCCGATACGTCTTGCGGAAGAAATCCATCAGGCCGGAGACGAACCACGCCAGATCGGTGCCGATGCCTTCGATGCGGTGCTGCACCTCAGGCGTGCACAACGCCTGGTGGGTCAGATCGAGACCGACCATGGTAAGACGATGCCATGACGCATTGAACACGATGTGGGCGGCCTCCGGATCGGTGAAGATGTTGAATTCCGCCACTGGACCGCAATTGCCCACATGGTATCCTCCGCCCATCAGCACGACTTCCTTGACACGCTCCACGATGCGCGGTTCCATACGCACCGCCAGCGCGATGTTGGTCAGCGGACCGGTCGGCACCAGCGTGATGCTTCCCGGCTCGCTGTTCATAATGGTGTCGATGATCCAGTTGACCGCATGGCCTTCGTCAAGCGGTCTGCTCGGAACAGGCAATATGACGCCGTCCAATCCGGTTTCGCCATGGATGTTCGCGGCATCCTTCAACGGACGGATCAGCGGCCTGCCACATCCGGCGTGCACCGGAATCTGCGTGGCATGCGCCTTTTCCAGCACGGCGCGCGCATTGTAGGTGACCTTGTCGAGGCTTTGATTGCCGCCGACGGTGGTGACGCCAACCACATCGATGTTCGGATTGCCGACCGCCAGCAACAACGCGACCGCATCATCATGCCCGGGATCGCAATCCAGAATGATTTTTCTTACCATATCGGTTCCCCTTCGTAATCGCCGATTGCCATACCCGACCCTGCCGGCTTCGACCGCGACGGCACCGACCGTGAAAACGATTGGCGTCGCGTAGAAGCGTCCGCGTCACTTCGACGGCAAATCCATGAAATCGGTGTTCTTCAGATAGTTCTTGCCGGTGGTGATGTCGTATTGGATCAGCTTGTAGTCGGCCAGCAACTGCTTGGTCTCGGCGTCGAAGTTCTTCTCCGACATCGCCTTGCCCTTCGCGTTCAGATAGATGTTCTGGCCTTCCGGAATACGGTCCCACCCCTGGATGTTGTTGACGACCGGCGGTTCCATCGCGGAGATCTTCTTGTGCATTTCGGTGAGGAACGCCAGATACGGCGACACCTTGGCGTCCATGTGCTCGGCCGCTTGCGCCACGAAGAAGTTCGGTGACGAATAGTCGGAGTTGTCGACCTTGTTGCCCTGTGAACCGGAGGCCTTGTTCGACCAGATGAAGTAGTCCGTCAAGTGCAGGGCGAGCGAGTTGCCGTCGTCCTTCGACGCGGAGGAATAGATGCCGGGCAGGTGGTCGCCGTAGAACACCACGGTGATGGGCTTGTCAAGCTTGTCGAGTTCGTCGAGGAAGTCGGCGGTGGCCTCGTCCGTCAGGGAAGCGCCCTTCTGGTAGGTCTCGATGGATTCCTGCTCGTCCTCGCCCAACGGTTCGCCGGTGGTGGATTCCGCCTTGAAATCGTTGTTCTTGTACCATTCGTGGTACGGCATGTGGTTCTGCATGGTGATGACCTGCAGGAACTGGTTGGACTTGGTCTTGCGCACCTGTTCCAGCGTGCTCTTGTACGTCGCCTTGTCGGACACGTACGGCGATTCGTCGATTTTGTCCTGATGCGAGATGACGTCGGGGCCGGTCAACGTGTAGAAGTGCGAGAAGCCGAACTTCTTGTAATTGGTGGCACGGGAGTACATGGACGATTCGTACGGATGCAATCCGATGGAGTTCTTGGAGGAGCCCCACATCTGGTTGATGGTCGGCGTCCAATGCTCGCTCGGCACCAGCTGCTGGTACGGGCTGGTCAGCGAGGAATCGAAGTTCGCCATGGAAAGACCCGTCAATCCCATGTATTCCAGATTGGCGGTGCCGCCGCCGTATCCGGACGACAGCATCAGGCCGGACGTTGTGCTCTGCTTGATCTTGCGGATTTTCGGCATGGAGTCCTTGTTGACCTTCAGACCGGGAACACGCGACGGGTCGGAGAAGGATTCGGACAGCACGTAGATCACCGTGCTGTCGGTCATGTTGGAGGAACGCTTGGCGTTGATCTTCTCCGCGGCCTTCTTGTACCGGGCCGCCACCTGCTTCATCGTGGATTCGCTGTAGTCGGAAGGCTTCTCCATGATGCTCGGATTGAGCTGCCTGGTGAACGCCACCAGCACGCCATTGCGTTGCGCGTCATACACGGAATCCCACATCGACGGCGTATCACCCAACGCGGATGAGAAGCTTTTCGCCCAGGAACCAACGGTGCTCACCTGCATCGAATACAACGTGAGGAACAGTCCCGGCACCAGAATCAGCAGCAGACGAGCCACGGCGTTGACCGAACGCGTCTGCCGGTCGGAGCCGCGGAAAAGCCTGCCGTGCCGTCCATCCAAACGGTTCAGGAACACGAACAGCACGACGAAGGCCGCGAACACGGCGACGGCCAGCAGAATGGTCCATTGCGCGCCGGACGGCATGAAGCTCATCAGATTGCCCGCGTCGGATTTCAGAAAGCTCAGGTCGCTCGGCAGAATCGCCTCGTATCGAATCGACACCTTGAAATGCTCGATGACCGCGACGATGAACGTCACCGCCAGAAACACCGGCGTCGCAACCCAGAAACGGTTGCACAGCATCAGCAGCATCAAATACAGCACGCCCCACAGCAGCAGGTTCAGCAGCGCGACGAAATTGAGGCTGGTCCACATCTTGCTGACGAAACCCCAACCGGTGAGCCACATGTTGTTCGACAGTTTGACGCGGGTGGTCGACTGGCTGACGCCGATCTGCAGGGCGGCCACGCCGATGGCGTCGAAGACCACGAACAGCACGCCATACAACCATCCGGGGAACGGCCTGCGTTCCTGCTTGTCCTTGCCCGCGGTCGGATCCACCGTTTCGATGTCCAGTTCCTCAATCGTCTCGTTCTTCACGGATTCGTTCGTCAAGCGCTTTCTCCACTCGTAACGCATCAGATTCCCTCGCCGACTTCCGCAGCGAAATACCAACGTCCTATTGTTGCGGCTGAATCTGACAAAACCCTGTGATGTTCTGTTTCGTCCACAGGTTCTTCCCGAAATCGCATCCGTCGAAGGTGTACTATACGGCGGTATGGCTTCCTCACGCCGCACATCTTCGGCGAATTATCTGTTTCTCGTCATCGGCACGCCGTTGACCGCCTTCCTCATCGCCGCATCGCAGGCGTTCGAGACGCACGGACTGCGCGTTCCGCTGGTGCGCATCGGCACCAGCGTCGCAGGACTGATGCTGCAGGCCGTCCCCTTCATGCTGCTCGGCGCAATGATGTCGGCGGCGGTCGCGACGCTCGTCACGGAGCCGTTCCTGGAGCGGCATCTGCCGCGCGCCACCATCGGCGGTTTCGCCGTGGCGCTGATAGCGGGATTGTGCATGCCCGTCTGCGATTGCATGGCGGTGCCGACGTTCGCGAATCTGCTGCGCAAAAGGCTGCCGGTTCCCTGCGCCGTCACGTTCCTCGTCGCGGTGCCGATCATGAATCCGATGGCGATATGGTCGACGTGGTACGCGTTTCCGAACGACCCGTGGATGGTGCTTCGCCGTGCGGGTCTCGGCGCGTTGATGGCGCTGCTCGTGGGCGTCACATTCGTCATCCGCCCCGCCCGCCGGAACCCGGCGCGTATCCGGCCCGTTTCCGGCGGGCATGCGGATAAGGATGTGCATGGCTGCGATGATTCATCCAGCTGTGCCGGCATGCACGGGCATGGTACGACGCAACGGGGATTCCGTCTGCGCCATTTTCTTCGTCACACCCACGATGATTTTCTCCGCATGATGCCGGTGCTGTTGTTCGGATCGGCGATCGCGTCGGTCATTCGCATCATGTTCGGCGACGCGCTCGATGCCGGCATCGCCGCAAGCCATCCGCTGATCGCCATCGCGGGAGCCATGGCGCTTGCGTTCCTCTGTTCGGTATGCTCCTCGTCCGACGCGGTGATCGCCTCGGGAATGTCGGGGATGCTGCCGGTCTCGGCGTTGCTGGCCTTTCTGACGTTCGGCCCGGTGCTTGACGTGAAGAACGCGATGATGCTGGGCATGGAATGCAAAGCCGGCTTCGCGCTTCGGCTCGCAGCCACCGTCACGGTCATCTGCGCGTCGCTCGCGTTCCTCGTCCATGTGATGTTCGGAATATGAGGCCCATCATGGCATTGTTCTCATCGATCGCATCCGCATTCACAGGGCGCCACGCCCATCCCGGCATCCGTCCGGCACGTCCCGCCACGGCCGATGTGGTGGAAGGCGGTTGTTTCGCGGCGTTGTCCGTGGCGATCGCACATGCCGTCGCAAGCGGCGCGTACACGTCGTTGGCCACGCCGCGGTCGAAACCATACCTCATCGCCACGGCGATTCTGCTGGGACTGATGGCGATCGCCGCGTGGCTCGGCGTCTTCCATACCGATGCGACCGACGCGGGGAAAAGCCCGCGGTGGCTGGTCGCGCTCATCATCCCCTCGCTGCTGGTCAGCGTGCCGTTCCATCAATCCTCGACGTCGGCCGGTTTCGACGCCTACGCCTCGGGACGGGCCATTCCCATCGCCAGAAACGTCTACTCCCCCAACGGCGTGAGGCATCTGCACGGCTTGGATGCGAAACACCGCACGATCACCATCGCCAACGATGAGTTCGGCGCGTGGTTCGAGCAGATCGATCACAATCCGCAACGATATGTCGGGTATCGGGTGCGCGTGACCGGTTTCGTGAGCCGTTCCAGAACCTATGGCCGTCATGAATTCCAAGTGGCGAGACAGTTTATGAGCTGCTGCATACTCGACATGACGCCGTTCGGATTCATGGCCTCGTCGGGAGGCAAGACGCCCGCGGAACACCAATGGGTCACGGTTGAGGCACGGCTGGAAAACGGCACCTACGGCACGTCAGGATACGAACGCCAAGGTCTGATGCTGCGCGTCGTCTCGCTGCACCAGACGAAGAACACACCGACCGGCTATTTCTATTGGCAGTGAGACGCCATCATCGCTCAACAGGCAATCAGCAGACGAAGAGCCCTCGGGAGCATCGAATACAAACCATGTCAACAACGTGAACGTAAATGGGTTTCGGGGCCATATCCGGATTTTCCGGATATGGCCCCGAAGCCCAAGGGCTGCGTTATGGAATCGCGGTCAGCCGCGACGCTTCAGCACGATGGTCGCACCCGCACCGGCGAGCATCACCATTGCCGCGATGGCGATGGCAACAATGTCGGAACCGGTCTTCGACAGCGTTCCGTCGCCGTTGCCCGCGCTGGAAGCCGTGGCGTTGCCGGACGTCTTGTTATTCGGCTGCGCGTTCGGCTTGTTCGACGGGCCGCTGGAAGAAGCCTCAGTGACGGAGGCCGTGGCCTGGCCCGGTTTGACGGAGACCACGTTGCCTTTGGAATCCAAGATGACCTTGGCACTGTAGACGGCGGCGAGGTCAATACGCGCCCACCCCTGCGAGGAGGCGTCGAGCGGATATCCGGAGTCGCCTTCGGTCATCGCCAGCACCTGCTTCTTCTGCGCGGTGGTGAGCGACTTGAAGGCGTCCACGTTGTCGAGCAGATTCACGGCGGCGTCGGGGACGACCGCGGCCTGTCCCTTCTCACCGGTCCGGGCGAATCCGTAGGTCATGCGCGCCTTGTACGCGTCGATGGCCGAGGCACGGTCCGTCACCGGCTTGGTCGACACCGCATCCGTGAAGGAGTTCTTGTAACCATTGGTCGTCGTGGCGCCGGTCTTCGCGATGCACTTGTCGAGCGTGTCGCCGTTGCCGTCTGCCTTGCAGCGGTCGGTCAGGTAGCCGACAAGCTCGCTACGGGCCTGGGATGCCTCGTTCTTGACATTCTGGTTGCCGAGCGCGGTGGCGACGCCGTACTGGCCGGCGATGTGGCCGCCCAGAATATCGAGCGGATAATGCACGCCGAGCACGATGCGGTTGTTGCCCGCCTCGGACACGCGCGTCATGATCTCGGTGCCGAATTCCGGAAGGATGCTCGCCAAGCCGGCGCCCTGCGTGAACGCGAAGGTGGTGTGGCCCGACGGGAACGAACCGGAGGCCGCGAGGCCGTCATATTCGCCGTCGCTCTGGTAGGCCGGCGTCTTCGTGATGTTCAGGGTGGCCTTGAGCCCCTTGAGGTCGAGCGTCGTGCCGTTGTAGTTCACGCGGTCGACGTATGGGCGTGGGTGCGAATACGTGTTCTTGGCGGTGCCGGTGTTCGCGGATTCGTCCATGTCTTTGAGGTACCGGGAGGTCTTCGCCAGCTTGCCCTGGTCCATGCCTTCCTTGTAGTACTTGCCGATCACCGGCCCCAGCGCATCGTACAAGGTGAGCGTGGAATCCATTTTGGAGTCGCTGTAGGCGCGTGCCGTCTGGTCGTTCGCGGTGCCCGCGGTCTTCGCCGCGTCCTGGTTGATCTCCTCGGTCAGCTCGTCGTCATGCTGGAGCACGGACTTGCCTTCGTCGGTCACGCCAACGCCCGGCGTCCAGTACTTGCGGAAATCGGACAGCAGGTTGGTGACCGCGTCACCGGACGAGGAGACGACCTTCACGGAAGGCGCGCTGTTGCCGAAGGTGATGCCCAGAATCGTGGACTTGTCTTCGGAAAGCGTCACTTTGGCGCTGAACGCCTTGGCGAGGTTGATGCGCTGGTAGCCTTCCGAAGTGGAGTCCAGCGGGTAGCCGGAATCAATCTCGGAAGCCGCGAGAATCTGCTTGCGCTGGGCGTCGGTCAATGTCGGGAACGCGGTGATCAGCAGGTTGCCGGCATTGTCCGGAACCTTCGGAGCCTGTCCCTTTTGGCCGATCTGCTCGAATCCATAGGTCATGCGCGCCTTGTACGCGTCGATGGCCGAGGCACGGTCCGTCACCGGCTTGGTCGACACCGCATCCGTGAAGGAGTTCTTGTAGCCGTTCTTGTCGTTGGCTCCGGTATTCGCAACGCATGCGGCGACGGTGTCGCCCAGATTGGCGGCCTTGCACCTGGATGCGATGTAGTTCTCCAGTTCGTCGTGCGCGGGAAGCAGCACGTTCTGGCGGTAGTTCGCGTCGCTCCACAGTGCCGCGACGTCGGCGGATGCGGAGATGCGGCCGCCGATCACGTCAAGCGGGTAGTGCACGCCGAGCACCACGCGGTTGTTGCCCGCTTCGGAGGAGCGCGTCACCAGTTCCGTGCCGAGTTCAGGCAGCAGCGTCGCCAGTCCAAGGCCGCGGTTGTATGCCTTCGTGGTGTGGCCCGACGGGAATGCCTGCGACGGCTCGGACACGTCGGTGTAGTCGTCGCCGAATTCGGTGCCGTTTTCGGTGAACATCGGGAAGCGCACGATATTGAGTTCGGCCTGCAGCCCCTTCAGATCATTGGCGCCGTTGAAGGTGCGGTCCCAACCCTCGTCGTTTTTCGAGGTGTACGGACGCGGATAGTTGAAATCGGTTTTCGCGGTGCCGGTGCCGACGAACTTCGAGAACGCGGTCTTGCTGGAATTGTCGAACACCAATGCGTTGGTCTTCGGCAGAGCGCCCGAGTCGAGGCCTTCCTTCACGAAACCTGCGATGGTGCCGCCCAAGGCATCCGAGAATTCGCGGTACGCGTCGTTGTCGACGGCGTCGATGCCGGCGCGCTGCGCCTGGGTGTGCGTGCCGTCCGCCTTCACTCCATTCTTGTCATCCTGCGCGGCCTTGTTGTTGATGGCCACGACGGTGTCGTCGTTCTGATTGAGAACGCTCACTCCGGCATCGGTGACATTGCCGCGGAACGCCGAGCCCTGCGCCGTGTTGCTTGATGGATCCTGCGGGTTCTTGTTGTTCGGATCGGCGATCTTCTTCGGGGTCCACCACTGGTAGAACTCGCTCAGCAGCGATGTGATGTCCGGCGTGTTCGTCGGGAATGCGGTTGCGTCGGCCGCGGATGCGGTGACGCCACCGGCGAGCGCGACCGCCGCCACCATGCCGGTGACGACGGTTGACAGCGCCGCGCGTTTGATTTGTTTCCTCATCTTCAATCGTCCACTTTCTCAATTGATGTTTGGACGATTCTTTTCTAACGCGGTTCAATCGCCGCCATCAGACAAAACGGCCAAATATCGTGTGCCGTTCATCCAACGTTCATCGATCGGCGCGTGTCGCTTCTTCCTCGATTCGGACATCGTGCGTTCCGAACAACGCGTGCAGATCGGCGCGATGCGCGTCGGGATGGATGGTCGCGTCGGAACCGGCGAGCGCCGCCAGCAGCTTGTATGCGCGGTGTGTCGCGGTATCGGCCAATGATGCGGCGTGCAGGGTCGTGGAATCGTCATCCATGCCGGGAAGCACCAGCACGTGGGCGGCTTCGCGAATCAACCTCGCCTGGACCACACCCGTGGAACGTGGTTCCACAATCGCATCGTCCTCATCATGCCCGGCCAGAACAAGCGGTTGGTCATCGAAACTGCGGGCTTCGAAACCATCGATCCGCGTGGCGTTGGCCACAGTGACGTCCACATAGCTCCACGGCAATTCGCCCAATGCCGCCGATTCGGCGAGATACTGGGCGACCGCGGTGCCTTCCACGCCGATGGGCAGCACGGCGAGCACGCAATCGGCCGAGCCGACATCCTTCATCGCCACGGCAAGGTCATGCTTGACCGAACAGGTCAGGCAGCAGTCGTCCATGCGAAAGGACTCGCAGTCCCCGTCCATCAGGTCACCGAAGCTGGCCGGACGGCGAATGGTGCGCGTGACCGCGATGCCGGATTCAGCGTCGTCATCGGCGGTGACGTCGTAGGAGATGGTGTAGGTCGACGGGCAGGAATCCGCCAATGAGAACGACACCGAATCCAAGGCGAGGCGTTCCACTCCCGTCAACAGCACCACATTGCCATGGGACCGTTCGGCACCGTTCCGCGAAAACAGTTTTTCCAGCTCGTCGAAATCGTGGACCTCCCCCGATTCGTCACCTTCGGCGTTTCTCCATGATTCCAAGGATGGATGGGTCATTGCGTCTCCTTATTTTTCATTTCCGACTTGACGATAATGATTCTCAATATCTATAGTTAGACCCATGACCAAACATTGTCAAATTCTGGGAACCCGCGCCGGCTACGGCAACAGCGTCTCCCACTCGCACAGGAAAACCCGTCGCCGCTTCGAGCCGAACCTGCAGAAGAAGCGTTATTACGTTCCTTCTCTGGGACGCGCCATCACCCTCACGGTGACGCCGCGAGGCATGAAGACCATCGACCGCATCGGCATCGACTCCGCGGTCGCACGTCTTATCGCCGCCGGGGAGATCAAGGCCTGATTGCGGAAACCGTATCAGACAGAAGAAAGGACCTTCCATGTCGAAATCCAATGACATCCGACCGGTGATCACGCTGCGCTCCACCGCAGGCACGGGATCGACGTACACCACCACCAAAAATCGTCGAAACACGCCCGACCGTCTGGAACTGCTCAAGTTCGACCCGGTGTTGAAAAAACGCGTGATTTTCAAGGAGACTCGCTGACATGGCAAAAACCAGCAAGATCATCAAACAGCGCCAGCGCGAACTCACCGTGGCGAAATACGCGGAACGCAGAATGAAATACAAGAAGGATTCCGTCAATCCGCACCTCACCCAGGAGCAGCGCGATGAAGCCATGCGCAAGCTGCATGCGCTGCCCCGCGACGCCAGCCCGACCAGACTGCGCAACCGCGACGCCATCGACGGCAGGCCGCGTGGATATGTCGGCAAGTTCGGCCTCTCCCGCATCAACATGCGCGAAAAGGCTCACAAGGGCGAACTGCCCGGCGTCACCAAGTCCAGCTGGTGACGCTCTACCGAGGCATCGCAGTCACAACATTCATCGAAGGAAACGACACAATGCAGAAAGACATTCACCCGCCATACGGTCCGGTGGTGTTCAAGGACCAGTCCACCGGAACCATGTTCCTGACGCGTTCGACGCTGGTGGCCAAGGCCGACAGGCTCCCCACCATCGAATGGGAGGACGGCAACACGTACCCGCTGTACACCGTGGACGTCACCAGCTACTCACACCCGTTCTACACCGGCAAATCCGTGGTGCTCGACGCCGCGGGCCAGGTGCAGAAATTCAATCAACGCTACGGCAGAAAGGACAAGTGACATGAAGGTCAAGGCTTCCATCCGCTCCCTGCTGCGCAAGGAAGGATCGATGGTCGTGCGTCGTCGCGGCCACTTGTACGTCATCAACAAGAAGAATCCGCGCTGGAAAGCGAGGCAGGGCTGATGGCACTTCCAAAAACTAGGACTTCCCGAGCGAACACCCATTCGCGCCGTTCCAACTGGAAGGCGAAGCCAGTGGATCTCGTCACCACGACTACGCCAGACGGTCGTGAAGTGCAGGTGCCAGGATATCTGGTGCCGGCCGTGCGCAAGGGGTATGTGGACGTCGACAAACTCTGACGTCCATGTGATTATCTGTGGCGCATCAGCATCGATGCGTCGCTCGCTCCGGAACGCAGTCACCGTCGTTCCGGAGCGGAGGGTCTGGCCCGTACTTGCACCGCGGGTCGAACGGTTGAGATAAAGGGGGTCGTTCCATTTCATCTGGAACGACCCCACCGTAACGAGCCATACACCGAAGTAAACCCTCGCAAACGAAGACAATGGTAGAAAGAGAAGAGCATGACTGATCCGAACATCAGCCGTACCCCAAACACACAACCAGCCGAAACCGCCGCGGTCACGAACAAGAAGAACCGATTCGTGACGCCGCTAATCAGTTTTGTCGCCGGCCTCGCCGTGGCCGGCATCATCGCGGGCGGCCTCGCGATCGCCAACCCGCGCGGAACCGCAGGCGTCGACAACGCCAGCGGCGACACCGCGAACCAGCAGGTCTCCGACTCCTGCAGCACGACATTCGACGTCGTGGCATCCGTGAACCAGTGGGGATCGCTCGCCCAGGAGCTCGGCGGATCCTGCGTCAAGGTGACGTCCCTGATCAATTCCACGTCAGTGGAACCGCACGACTACGAACCCACGACGTCCGACATGGCCAAGCTCACCAAGGCCGACATCGTGGTGCTCAACGGCGCCGGATATGACGGCTGGGCCGAAAAGGCACAGTTCGACAAGAGCAAGCAGACCATCGTGAACGTCGGTGACATCATGGGCATCACCGCGACGGAGGAACATTCCCACGAGCACTCCGACGGCGAATCCGGCCACCATCACCACCACGGCAGCACCAACCCGCATCTGTGGTTCAGCCCGAAAGCCGTGCTGAAGGCCGCCAGCGCCATCACCGAAGCCTATGAGGACAAAGCCGGCGAGAACTCCGACACCGCACAGACCGCGCAGCGTCATTTCAATGATTGGAACGGCGACTACGCCGATTTCGTGGCGCTGATCAACAAGGCACGAGCCAAGGGCATCCAGCGTCGTTACGTCGCGACCGAATCCATCATCAGCTATCTGCTTGATTACGCCGGTTCAATCGATATGACGCCCGAAACCTACACGAATGCGATGAACAGCGATTCCGAGCCATCCGCCGCCGACCTGAAGGACGCCATCGACACCGTCTCCGGTTCCGATGTGGATCTGCTGGTGGTCAACCCGCAGGAAATGGACGGCTTCGCCAAGAAGCTCAACGAGGCCGCGATCTCCTCCCACAAGACCATCGTCTCGGCAACCGAACAGCTGCCCGAGAACCAGAAGACCCTGCTTGGCTGGCTCACCACCATCGCCAACCAGGCACTGGCCAACGACACCATGAACGGCTGGTTCCTCACCCAGGACGTCAAGGACCGCGACCTGTCCGATTATGAGGGCGAATGGCAGTCCGTATACCCGCTGTTGAAGGAAGGCAAGCTCAAGAAGGTGATGCAGGCCAAGGCCAAGAAGGGCGACATGACCGAAGCCGAGTACAACAAGTACTACGACACCGGTTACAAGACCGACGTCGAGAAGATCACCATCA
>ERZ808246.716-NODE-716-length-26428-cov-5.038600_pt1 | contig 26428 bp, 25 predicted proteins | sample MGYA00521083_ERZ808246 | MGnify/ENA primary metagenome ERZ808246 (study PRJEB31516, sample SAMN03275577) | gut metagenome | biome: mammalia-associated habitat; material: feces | host: Papio cynocephalus | place: Kenya | collected 2012-07-07 ...
ACGACGTGAAGACCGTCAAGCCCACCCAGGAGTACCTCGAGGTCTACGACAAGGCCGTCGGCACCCTCAGGGACATCGGTCTCGACATCAAGCACTAAACAGGCTGTTAAAGCCAGGGGCCCTCCGCTTCCGCGGAGGGCCTTTCCTCCGAACCTTTTTTGATATAATATTTAATATTTGCTTAATCCAACTTCATTTCCGGAATTACTATACTTAAACATTTTTATAAAATCAAATCATAGAACGAATAAGGACACGAAACGATATACACACGTTTCCTTTCCAGCAAACGATTATATAGACTTCATTCGGGTCCTAACAACAAGGAGGGCGGTCCGGCGACCAGCGGGTCTCTAAAACCTAGCCAGCGGGGTTCGACACCCCGGCCTTTCGCCAGGTCAGTGTTTATATGACAGGATTCACAGATCCCCAGATACAGCACCTCATGGAATATGGGGATTCGGACTACTCCCACATGGAATTCGCCGATGCTTCCGATCGCGACAGGCAGTTCTCCAAGCTCATGTCAAAAACGGAAGCCAAGAACGATGCCGAGATCAAAGAACTCATAGCCAACCCCAGAAGGCATGATCTTTCCAGGCTAGAATGCAGGATTGCCGATGCCCTGGTGGCAAGAGGATTCATAGAGGTCAGAACTCCGACCATAATATCCAATCAGCAACTTTCCAAGATGACCATCACTCCCGATCATCCGCTCTACAAGCAGGTCTTCTTCATTGACGACAAGAGGGCCCTGAGGCCCATGCTCGCGCCCAATCTTTACGTCGTCATGCGTCGGCTCAGAGACCATACGGACGGTCCAGTAAAGATATTCGAGATCGGTCAATGCTTCAGAAAGGAATCGAAGAGCTACAGGCACCTTGAGGAATTCACTATGATGAACCTGGTGGAGCTGGGCCCACAGGGGAATCCGATGGATTGCCTCAAGACATACATCGGCGACGTCATGGACGCGGCTGGACTGGACTATCAGCTGACCAGGGAGGAATCCGATGTGTATGTGGAAACACTGGACGTCGAAGTCAACGGTACAGAGGTCGCCTCAGGAGCCGTTGGTCCGCACAAGCTGGACGCCGCGCATGACATCCACGAGCCATGGGCAGGAGTGGGATTCGGATTGGAGAGGCTCCTGATGCTGAAAAACGGCAAGAGCAGCGTCAGGAAGACAGGAAAGAGCAACACCTACCTGGACGGATTCAAGATAGACTGATACAATGTTCGCAAAGGAGCGTGACTAGATTGAGGCTCTGCATCGTCGGAGGAGCCCTGCAGGGCATGGAGGCCGTATTCCTGGGGCACAAGGCCGGATATGAGACGATAGTAATAGACAAGAGGAGCGGGGCTCCGGCCCTCTCCATCTGCGACGAGCCTCATGTTCTCAACCCTATAGAAGACGAGGCCGCCGCCATGGAGATTTTCGAAGAATGTGACGCGGTTCTTCCCGCCTGCGAGGAGCACGACCTGCTCGAGTGTCTGGACAAAATGCTCGAAAACACCGGGATCCCTTTCCTGTTCGATCTCAGAGCTTACGATATTTCCCAATCCAAACTCGCTTCCAATGAGCTCATGGAGAGCTGCGGGGTTCCTCTCCCCCTCCCCTGGCCGGAATGCGGATTCCCGATCATCGTCAAACCGTCGTCCCAGAGCGGAAGCGTGGGCGTCTCAGTTGCCCATGACGACAAGGAGCTGGAAGAAGGGCTGGAGAGGATCGGCCGGCTCCACGATGAACCGGTCATCCAGGAGTTCGTGCACGGCAAGAGCATCTCCATAGAGGTCATAGGGAATGGCGAGCATGCGCTGTCTTTCGTCACAACCGAAGTGGTTCTGGACAGCGGTTACGACTGCAAAGAGGTTCGCTGCTTCCCGGACATATTGGATGAAGAGGATCAGAAGGTTCTATCCCAATGCTCGGAGCGTATAGCGCAATCCCTGGGCCTCAACGGCCTGATGGATGTGGAAGCCATACTGACTCCGAAAGGCCTCAGATTCCTGGAGATAGACGCCCGCATCCCCAGCCAGACCCCTGCAGCCATCTTCACCGCTACTGGCATCAATCTTCTCGAGAGGCTGGTCGCTTCCAGATTGGACTGTTTGGCATGCTCGGAACGCGGACCCGGTTCCGGGATCTATTGGCATCTTCATTTCAAGGACGGCATTCTGGAAACGACAGGAGAGAAGGAGTTCTCGCATGTGGAGTCCCCCCGGATGGAGACGGGTCTCTTCGGTTCGGACGATTCCATTTCGGACTATGCGCCTGACAAGGCGGAATGGCACGGAACGTTCATGGTATCGGGCAGTTCCCCCGCCGCCGCAGAGGACAGGCGCAAACGTGTAATTGATAGGATAATAGATGATTGCAAGGCGACGTCGTTCGTAGACGGCTCGCCGAAGGAGGTGTGACGGATGACAAGACTTACATCGGATGATATATGGGGCGTCCCCGGAGACGAACTCGATCTGGACAGCAGACTGATCGCGGCTACAGGTAAGACCGTGAAGGAGATAGCTATAGAGTCAGCCGGGCTCGAAGGCGACTTCGATTTCTCCAGATTCAAAGCGGCCGCGGTTCCCATAACATCCGGACTGGGGATAATCGGCGGATTCGCCAGATCCGTCTCCGCGATCCTGCTCAGACTGGGGATGCGCTGCACTGTGACCTCCTGCACCGATGTATCCGGATTCAAGGAGGCAGTAGAGGGAGGCGCCGACATCGTCATGATGTCCGACGATCCCACTTTCGTAGCCTACAACACAGCGGAACGCAAGTTCACGGACAACTCCTGGGGAACAGCGATGGGATACTCCATCTGCCTCAAGAACGCAGCCGGCGGCCTTGAAGGCAAGGATGTGCTCGTCGTCGGAGCAGGAAGGGTCGGCACATGGGCCACGAAGATCATGCTCGGATGGGGTGCCAACGTATCCGTGACGGATATCGACTATGAGAAGGCCGAAGCCCTCGCGCCTCTCGGAGCGAAGCCCCGCAGGGACGTTCAGAAAGCCATTTCGGAGAACACGCTCGTGCTCAATGCCGCGCCCTACATAATCCCCGGAGAGATAATCGCCCAGGGATCCATAATGTCGAGTCCGGGCGTTCCGCATTACTTCGATCTGGAAGGACGCACCAGGTGCAAGGCGATAATACACGATCCGCTGGAGATCGGGACCGCTGTGATGGCGGTGACCAGTGCCGCATACACCATCCGGAGGGAGCGGGAATGAGGTATGGGATCGCACTGGACATCGGAACGAGCGGTCTGCGCTGCCAGGCTTTGGACCTGGACACCGGCCGGACAGTTGGTACCGCGATAACCGAGCGCCATCCCATCCCCGGGATGAACGTCATCGACCATGTCAACTTCGCCATCAAATCGGGCGAGGATGTGGCCCACGGACTCATCATCGAAACCGCGAACCGGCTCTTCTCGCAGCTAGGTATAGATCTCTCATGCGTCGAAAAGGTCGGAGTCTGCGGCAACCCGTTCCAGCTCTCCCTCTTCCAGAACATCGAGATACGCGACCTCGCGTATGCTGGAAAGAACATGATCAAGTCTCTCGGCATCACGCCTCCGAAGAGGGACGGGGACATCGTTTCCGCCGCATCCATCGGACTGGAAGGAATGCCGAACGCCACAGTGACGATCCCTCCTGCCGTCAGACACGAGATAGGAGCCGATGCCATCGGTATGATGATGCTCACAGGCATCCTAGACGAGAAGGAGCCTTGCATCGTCGTAGACTACGGAACCAATGCCGAGATGGCCCTCGTTGTAGACGGGAAGGTCTACAGCGGATCCGCTGCAGCAGGTCCGGCCCTGGAAGGCCAGCAGATTGAACGCGGTATGCTGGCCGCCCCCGGGGCGCTCAGCGAGATAGATGCGACCGACGAGGGATGGAGATGCTATGTCCTGGACGATACCCTGGCGCCTGTCATGGGCGATCTGATCGATCCGCTCACCGGAGAGGTCCTTGACGAAGGCCCGATGCACGGCAAGGCTGTCGGCATCACCGGGACCGGCGTCATAGCCGCTCTCGCGAACGGGATGAGAGCAGGGATAATCACTCCCCCGAAGATCGATACCCCCAGCGGAAGACTCAGACTTCAAGACGGCATCGAGATCACATCGAAGGATGTCGATGAGGCAGGCAAGGCGATAGGAGCGCTCCGCGCCGGATTCCTGACTCTGATGAATGCAGCGGGAATCTGGGTTGACGACGTTCGCAAGGCATACATGTCCGGTGCATCGGGTCTTTACGTCGACGCGAGGAAGGCCATGACCGTGGGAATGGTCGCTCCCGGCGCGAGGAGGATCGTCCAGTTCGGCAACACCTCCATCGGTCTTGCCAGGAAGATCGTCCTTGGAGAGATAGACCTCGAAGGCCTCAGGGAATTCGCCAAGCGTCTCCGTGCGGACCATGTGATGTTCGCAACATCGGAGGTCTTCAAGAACCTCTATTCTATCGAATACTCCGTCTGGTGCACAGGCATGCCCATGTCCATGTACAACGAGATGCTCGACATGTACTCGCTTCCCCATATTCCGATAGGCGACGAATCCATCGGTGCGGATGTTGAGAAGCTGGCCCTGCGCGATCTTCCGGATACAGAGGAATGCAAAGTGAAGATCGTGAAGTCGGGGACCCTGCTCACAGGCATCGTCGAAGGATGCACGGGATGCAGGAGATGCGCCAAGGAATGTCCCGAGAAGGCACTGGAGATATCCCCCGAGGGCCTGTCTTCCTACCGCGCAACGATTGAATCCGACCGCTGCGCCGGCACCGCATGTCGCAGATGCGAACGCGTCTGCCCGACCAAGGTGCTCCATACGGACAGACTGGAGCTCACTTGATGAGGATGCTGTCCACACCACGGCAGAACTTGAGGTCGCTTATGGCATCGGCAGGAATCTTGCTGTATACCACGACCTCGAGGACTGCCCTCCCCTCATCTCCGCAATCGTCTACCATAGCCTGTCTGACAGAAACGCCGTGGGCGTAAAGGACGCGTGTGACGTCCGCCAATATCCCGGGCATCCGGGAATTGGTCGGCGTTATGATGATCGACGAACAGCCGATCTCCGGCGCCAAATCCACCATAGACAGCGTACATTTCAGCTTGGAGAAGATCGAATCGAGCTCTGGCGTGGATGATATGCGCTCCAGAGTCGTTCTGACCACACGTCTGTCCACTCCGCAAGCCCTTCCGATGGCCGAATCGCCCAGTTCGACGGAATCGCAAAAAGCACGACCGCCTTCTACCCTCATTCCATTCTTCAAGAGGAGCTTGGCGACCTTCTCCTGGGAAGGATATCCCGAGAAACTCGAACCTACGATGTCCATGAAGGTTCATTGATATCAACATAATAAGCATTTGTGTACATGATGGTACATTCATGATTCATTATGGTGTTTGACACATGATGCATGGTTGATCAGACTGGCGATATAGCCTGCACCGAAGCCGTTGTCGATGTTAACAACGCTCACTCCGCTCGCGCATGAATTCAACATCGACAGGAGCGCGGCCAGACCGCCGAAGGAAGCTCCGTACCCGACGCTGGTGGGAACGGCTATCACCGGACAGTCTGCCAGACCGCCCACGACGCTGGCCAAGGCACCTTCCATCCCGGCTACTGCGACTATCGCATTGGCGGACATTATCTCGTCGGAATGCGAGAGGAGGCGATGGATGCCGGAGACGCCGACATCGTAGATACGAACCACCGAATTCCCCAGGGCCTCTGCGGTTACAGATGCCTCCTCCGCGACAGGGATATCGCTCGTACCGGCCGTGATGACGACGACGGATCCCACCCTCTCCTCGGTGCGCTTGCCGGCAATGCCTATGCGACTGCATGAGTCATAGTCGATGCCGATGATGGAAGATACCTTCTCAGCCGATTCGGGAGACAGCCGGGTTATGATGACGGATCCGTTTCCGGACTCTATAAGCGCGGATGAGATGGCTGCTATCTGTTCCGGGGTCTTGCCTTCGCCGAAAACAACCTCGGGCACCCCTTGTCTGATTCCGCGATGGGTATCGACCTTGGCAAAGCCGAGATCCTCGATAGGAGCTCTTCTGAGGCTCAGCACAGCCTCATCCACCGATATGCTGCCGGCAGAGACCGCATCCAGCAGTCTCCTGAGCTCCTGCTCGTCCATGCTATCGAAGTCACTCGGGCGGGTCGAGGACTATATCGTTGGAATGAACCCTGGAGCACAGCGTCTTGGAAAGCATGCCTACCTCCATCCATGCAGCGTTCATGACGCCCAACGGACAAAGACAGGTCGCAGAAAGCGCACGCCTGACCTCGGGATCGTTGATCCTGCTGGTGCAGAAATCCATGGCGTCGTCCATGGTGATTGTCTTGAGACGATCCGCATAGTCGCGGACATGGGGGCAGTCTGTTTCGATGGATACATCCATGGTCCCGTCGTCACGGGTGGAGACCGTTATGTTGTGGACATGCGAACACGTCCTCATATTGACCTGGACCTTGGATACCATTGCAATCACTCGAAGATATGCTTCTGCCTCTCTTTGGATATCGCAAGAAGGACCTCTGCGATCTGAGTGGCCTCGTACTCGGAAAGACTGACCTCTTCGCAGAGCTCGCGGTAGTGCTGCTTCACCTCGCGCTCCTTCTCCTCGTCCCAATAGCGCTGCTTGGAGCTCTTCTTTGCCTTGGCAAGCTCGTCGGCAATCTCCATGCGGGTAGCGATGAGGTCGATAATCTGCTCGTCGATAGCTTCTATCTGGCTTCTGAGCTCTTCAGTGTTAGGCATAGCAAGGCGCAGCACGCATCGGAGATTATTAAGTTTTATCCGATTTCGGCCGCATCCAGACAGAACCGCCCATCGGGATGCGGCCCGGGGGGTCATCCCCCGTACCGGTTTCTCACTTGAGTCCGACGATCCTGCCGTCGTCAGTGAGATCCATCCTCATCGCCGCTGGAACCTTGGGGAGTCCGGGCATCAGCGTGAGGGTTCCGCACACCGGGATCACGAATCCGGCTCCTGCGGAGAGTTGCACCTCTCTGACGCTCAGGGTCCATCCCCTCGGAGCGCCCTTGACCTTGGAATCATCGGTCAGCGATGCCTGGGTCTTGGCGATGCAGACCGGGAGCTTGTCGTAACCGTCCTTCTCCATCTGGGCTATCGCCTTCTCGGCCTCCTTGGTGTAGACCACGGAACCCGCTCCATAGATCTTGGTAGCCACGGCTTCGACCTTGTCCTTGATGGGCGAATCCACGTCATACAGGAAGTGGAAGTCCGGCTTCACATTGTCCAGAACATCCAGTACGGTCTCGGCTAGCTCGATGGCCCCCTCTCCTCCCTTGGCGAAGGCCTCGGAGAACGCGCACCTGACTCCGATCTCCCTGCAGTGGTCCCTGACGATGTCCATCTCCACCTGGGTGTCGTTGGCGAAGCGGTTGACCGCGACAACCACGGGCAGCCCGTAGGAAGACATGTTCTCGACATGCTTGTCGAGATTGCAGAGTCCTGCCCTGAGCGCATCGTCGTTCATCGTAGCAGGATCGTCGAGAAGTCCTCCGCCGTGGGTCATGAGCGCCCTGATGGATGCTACGATGACGACGCAGTCCGGCCTGAGTCCGGACTCCCTGCAGACGATGTCCATGAACTTCTCTCCTCCGAGATCCGAGGCGAATCCGGCCTCTGTGATCACGTAGTCTCCGAGCCTGAGGGCGGTCTTCGTGGCGATAATGCTGTTGGTTCCGTGGGCGATGTTCGCGAACGGGAATCCATGGACGAACACGGGCTGGCCCTCCAGGGTCTGGACGAGATTGGGGTTGATGGCATCCTTCAGGAGGACCATCATGCTGCCTACGCATCCGAGGTCGGCCACTGTGACGGGCTTTCCATCGTAGGTGTAGGCGACGACCATTCTTTCGAGCCTCCTGCGCAGGTCGGCCCTGTCGACCGAGAGCGCGAGGATGGCGGAGATCTCGGACGCGGATGTGATGAGGAATCCTCCCTCGTGAGGGACTCCTCCGAGGATCCTGTCCCTTCCGAGTCCGGTCACTATGTTCCTGAGCTCACGGACGTTCATGTCCATGGCCTTCTTGAGAACTATCCTGGTGGGATCGATGTTGTGGGGATTGTCCCTGACCAGCTCGTTGTCGATGATCGCGGAGAGCAGATTGTGGGCAGCAGTGACTGCGTGGATGTCACCTGTGAAATGGAGGTCGATATCCCACATGGGGTAGACCTGAGAGTTTCCTCCTCCGGTGGCTCCTCCCTTGATTCCGAACGTTGGCCCTATGGACGGCTCCCTCAAGGCTCCGACGACCTTCTTGCCGAGCCTTCCGAGACCCTGGATGAGGCCGATCGTGGTGACGGTCTTCCCTTCTCCTGCAGGAGTGGGGGTGATGGCGGAGACCACTACCAGCTTGCCCTCCTTCTTGCCGCAGACTCTGTCGAGCCTGTCGAGAGGGATCTTGGCGATGTACTTGCCGTAAGGTTCGATGTCGTCTTCGGACAGACCGACGGTGGCGGCGATGTCCCTGATGTTCTTCACCTTGGCTGACTGGGCGATCTCGATATCATCCATGAGCGAGCGTACCCTATGCCCCTTTAAAAAAGTCACTAGCTAGGAGGGATCAGAGTTGATAGGATCCGGAACGAAACCGATACTGTAGAGCCGTGCCACGCGAACACGGGCTTACGGACACGGGTTCGAGATGCAAATGCCTGTACAGTTCAGCCTTATCATCGATTCTTCGACAGAACAGACATCGAAAGAAGATGACTGATAAGACCTGCCGTTGTCTGTTTGAACTCCTGTGAAAATCCCGATGGTAGTTAACGCCTGGTGCAGGATGGAACGATGCCTTCTATCTCCGAATGCCTGCACATATTCTATCGCCGCCGGAATCGTCCTCGTCCAACGGATCTAAACGAGAACGTCGGCATTGTTGGATGGATATACAGCGCATACAGCCAGCAAGCTTATGCAAGGCCTTCCTTTCCGCCTTTTCTTTTAGACTACCCTATATAATGATTATTGATTCCTGAATTTTTTTAGGACTTGCTAATTGTTAAATATGTTTAGGACTTCCGAAAAAACATGAATCCAGCGACACCGTGTTCCTGCGAGAGCGGGAAGAACTGCAGCAGCTGCCACGGATCCTGTGCCGATTCGCAGGTTCCGGGAGTGCCTGTCTCGATGGCCAAGGTCGGAGAGTCCGGCAGGATCGTGAACATATCGGGCAGGGAGGATGTCAGGAGATATCTGAGCGAGCTCGGATTCACACCGGGCACCGAAGTAAAAGCCGTCTGCCAGGCCGGAGGCAATATCATTCTGGACGTCAAAGGATCCAAGATCGCCATCGACCGCCATATGGCCAACAAGATTCTCTTCTGCCCTGCGAGTTGATAGAATGAAGACGCTTAGAGACGCCGAAGTCGGCACCACTGTAACGGTAGCCAAGCTCCACGGCGAAGGCGCTCTGAAGAGACACATCATGGATATGGGCATCACCAAAGGATGCCGCATATTCGTGCGCAAGGTTGCACCTCTCGGAGATCCCGTCGAGATCACCGTCAGAGGCTACGAACTCAGTCTCAGAAAGAGCGATGCGGAGAACATCGAAATCGAATGACCGGAAAACCGCCCCGCCTCTGGAGCGGTCTCAACCAAAAGAGGATATCATGAGTATCACAATCGCTTTGGCCGGTAACCCGAACTGCGGGAAGACCACCCTGTTCAACAAACTGACGGGTGCTAACCAGCGCGTAGGAAACTGGCCGGGAGTCACCATCGACAAGAAGACCGGAAAGGTCCGCGGCCACGACATAGAGGTCGTGGACCTTCCCGGAATCTACTCCCTGTCGCCGTACTCCCCCGAAGAGATAGTATCCAGGAACTACCTGCTCAAGGAGTCTCCTGACGCGATTATCAACATAGTGGACGCCACCAACCTGGAGAGGAACCTCTTCCTTTCCCTGCAGATCATAGATGTCGGGATCCCGACCGTGATCGCACTCAATATGATGGATCAGGTGGAGAAGCTAGGAGACAAGATCGACGTCGCCAAGCTGTCCAAGGATCTCGGATGCAAGGTCGTCCCCATCTCCGCCATAAAGGGAGAGGGCATCGACGAGCTCGTCGCTGCAGTCGAATCGGCAGCTGCCGAGAAGAAGATCCCTCAGCCCGTCAACTTCGACGGCGATGTGGAAGCCGCGATCTCCAAAGCCGCCGAGGCCCTCGGAGACAAGGTCCCCGAGTCCGAGAGGCGCTTCTACGCCGTCAAGCTCGTCGAGAACGACAAGCACGTATGCGAGGAGTTCCCCGAGTCCGAGAAGGCCATCGAAGGAGCCATCGCAGAACTGGAGTCCAAGAAGGACGATGATGCCGATTCCATCATCGCCGACGCGCGCTACAACCGCATCTCCGACATAGTCGAATCCTCGGTCAAGAAGGCCCCCAGGGACAAGGAGGGGACCTTCTCGGACAGGGTCGACAGAATCGTCACCAGTAGGATCTGGGGAATCCCAATATTCATCTGCGTCCTCGCAGTGGTCTTCCTGGGCATCATCGGATTCTCATGGGGAGACTTCGAGATCGTCGGAATCGGAACGTGGTGCACCGACTGGCTGAACGGGTTCATCGAGGACCCGATACAGACCGGCATCGAATCCTGGTGCGTCGACAACGGCGTCAGCGATGCTCTCACCAGCCTGCTCGTCAACGGAATAGTCGGCGGTGTGGGAGCAGTCATCGGATTCCTTCCGCAGATGCTCCTCCTTTTCCTCGCCCTGTGCATCCTCGAGGATATCGGTTACATGTCGAGGATCGCCTTCGTCATGGACCGCGTTTTCAGACACTTCGGCCTCTCCGGAAAGTCCCTCATCCCCGTCCTCGTCGGAACCGGATGCGGAGTCCCCGGAATCATGGCTTCCCGTACCATCGAGAGCGAGAGGGACCGCAGGATCACCGCGATGACCGTCACCTTCATCCCCTGCGGTGCCAAGCTGCCCGTCATAGCCATGATCACGAGCGCGATCTTCCCCGGCAACGGACTCGTCGCCGTGTTCTGCTACGTCCTCGGTATCGTGTGCATCCTCATCTCCGGAATCATCCTGAAGAAGCTCAGGAGCCTCTCCGGAGCCGCAACCCCGTTCATCATGGAGCTGCCCCCGTACCATGTCCCGTCCGCTACCAACCTCATCAAGGGAACCCTCGACAGAGGCTGGGCGTTCGTGAAGAAGGCCGGTACCATCATCCTGGTCGCCTGCGTGCTGATCTGGTTCCTCTCCAGCTACAACTGGAGCCTGCAGTACATCAGCGATGCCGAGATGGGATCGTCCATGCTCGCCGACATCGGAAACGCGCTCCACTTCATCTTCGTCCCGCTTGGATGGAGCCAGAGCGGAACCAACTGGGAGCTCACCGTCGGAACCATCACCGGACTCATCGCGAAGGAGAACGTCGTCGGAACCTTCGGCACTCTGTTCGGAGTCGAAGCCGGAGACAACGGAGAAGGACTCGAAGCGGTCCTCGGAAGCATGCTTTCCAACGCCAGCGGCCTCTCCTTCCTGGCTTTCAACCTGATCTGCGCGCCCTGCTTCGCCGCAATCGGAGCCATGCACAGGGAGCTCGGATCCTGGAAGGCCACCGGAGGCGCCGTGCTCTACCAGTGCGTCCTCGCCTACGCTGTTGCCCTGATCCTCTTCGGATTCTGCGGATGCGTCGGAGGCTGGAACACCACGACCGGACTCGACGGAACGATCGTCGACCACGGAATGCCCGTCGTCAGCCTGGTGCTCGCAATCGTGGTCGTCGCGATCATGATCTACATCCTCTGGGCGAAGGACCCGTTCCACCAGCTTGCTGGAAAGGACGAGTACGACGCCGAGGACGAGGTGAAGATATGAACGGCAATCTCGTGGTCGGAGCGGTGATCGTCATCCTGCTCGCCGGCGCCATATACTACATGGTGAGGCAGCACAGGAAAGGGATTAGCAGCTGCGGCTGCAAGAACTGCAACTGCTGCGGACGCGGCGGTAACGACCGCGAGACGCCGTGCAACCACTGCTGCGACGATAAGAAGAACTGAAACCAGTGAAAAACAGGGGCCTATGCCCCATCTTATCCATCTTCTATATCCCAAACCCCAGGCTCTGCATCTACGATAACATCGTTAAATAGGTAGATGGCGATTGCTACACCCATGAAATACCGTTGCCCATTGTGCGGCTACATCTACGACGAGGAGAAGGAGGGCGTGAAATTCGCCGACCTCCCCGACGACTGGTGCTGCCCCGTATGCGGAGAGCCGAAAAGCGAATTCGAACCCGTTACCGAGTGAGATCCTCGGCACCGTCGATGCGGATGAGCTGAGTGTTCTGACGGCGCCTTATATCGCCTACCAGCTGGACAGCGATCTGGCTTCCGCCCGCTGCGGCCCTGCATAGGCTCTCGAAACCTTTTTTCTCATCCTTCTCCACGCCCAGACCTTCGAGGAGCATGCGTCCGACCATGAATTCCGCATCGGCCTCGCCCCCTTCGGCCAATTCGCTGTATATCGAGAAAGCCTTGGCGAGGTCCCTTTCTGTACCGTCCCCCTGATAGTACATCGTAGCAAGACGGTACATTGCGGGAACGAAACCAGTCTCGGCAGCCGAACGGCACCAGTTGAATGCTGCACGGTCCCCTCCAGGTACGATTCCCGAAATGCAGAGCTCGGCCATTTTGAGCATGGCCTCGGGAACGCCGGCTGTAGCGGACATTCTGAACATCCTCACAGCCTCTGCCTGATCTCTGTCCGCGCCCACTCCCTCCGAGAGCATATAGCCTATCTTGAACATCGAAAGGGGATCTCCTGCGTCAGCCGCGAGACGATACCAGCGGAACGCTCCCGCCGGATCCTCTGCGACCCCGTATCCGTACAGCAGTACTCCCGCATACTCCGGATACGCAGGCGGGAAGCCGGATTCGGCCGATCTGCGGAACCACTCGGCGGCCGCTGCAGGATCCTCCTCATGACCTGCTGCTCCGCTCCAAAGCTGACCCAGCCTGTACATCGACGGGGGGTGGCCATCCGCTGCCGCTTCCTTGAAGAGGTTTTCCGCTCCGGCGATATCCTGTTCGGTTCCGATGCCCTCCATCTTCAACTCGGCCATTCCGAAGAGTCCGTTCCCGCTCCCCATGGATGCTGCCTCTCTGAAAAGACGATAGGATTCGGCCGGGTTGCTGCCGACCAGCTCCGCCGCGCGCTCGCATAATTCGGCTGGATCTGCCATAAACGGCAATCCTCGGCGGTGTTCTTAATAGTGCCCTTTTTCAACTATCGACGCGATTCCCATCCGATGCAAAAAGGACCGCTAGTCTATGCCGCCGTCTTCCTGGCCGCTCTGCTGATTGCGATGTCGTTCGTCATGCTGGCGTTCCCTGATTCGGCTGGGGCAATCGGGATCATCGCCTCGGTAGTCGCGGTGGCAGCAGTGGTGGTGCTGGTTGCGATTCTCGTGAAAACAAGGAGGGGCCAGTTCTGAGCGACGAATGCTGCGATGTGCTTGAAATACACGGCGAAAGCGTATCCGCCGCAAGGGAGGCCATGCCTCAGTCGGAAGTCCTTGACGATCTTTCCGACTTCTTCCGCGTATTCTCTGACCGCACGAGAGTAAGAATACTCCTGGCACTCGACGCCGGGGAGATGTGCGTATGCGATATCAGCGCCGCACTCGACATGTCCATGTCCGCAGTCTCCCATCAGCTGAGGATCCTCAGAGACGCCCATCTGGTGGCTTACCGCCGGGAGGGGAGAGTCGTCTTCTATTCGCTCTGCGATGAACATGTCCGCAACGTCCTCGAAATGGCGTTGGAGCATGTGAGAGAGAAAACGACAGAACTGCGAATTTCGTAGCATTGCGAGATGGCCCTGAAAACTTGAACCGATAGGGCCACAAGATTGCGGATTTCGCAGACCTCCCTCCTGCTTTTATAATATGCACGCGTTGTCGGTGGCGATGGGATATGAAGGTTGGGATAGATCTCGGAACCACCTACTCTGCAGTTGCAAGATATGACAAGAAAAACAACAAGCCAGTGATCATTCCGAACACTTTCGGAAAGGAGATCACGCCATCGGTCATATGCTTCCTCGACGACGGCGACATCCTCGTAGGAGAGGACGCCAAGGATATGCAATCCAACGGCACCGGAGTCAACGCTGCCGCTTTCAAAAGGAACATGGGCGACGGCTCGATCGCCGTCAGCTTCAACGGCAAGGACTACACGTCCGAGGACCTCAGTGCCATGCTCCTCAAGCACCTGATCCAGGATGCTGAGAAATCCACCGGCGAGAAGGTCGACGAGGCCGTCATCACCGTGCCGGCGTACTTCAACGACCTCCAGAGAACAGCCACCATCAGGGCCGGCGAATCCTGCGGCATCAAGGTCCAGAAAATCATCAACGAGCCTACTGCGGCCGCCATTTCCTACGGATACAAGCACTCGGCCGACAAGACGATCATGGTCTACGACCTGGGAGGCGGCACGTTCGACGTCACCATCGTCAGGATCAACAAGGGGAACATCGAGGTCATCGGAACCGATGGAAACCACATCCTCGGTGGAAAAGACTGGGATGCGGCCATCGTCAAATACGTCTGCGACCAGTTCATCGACGAGTTCGACACCGACCCCAGGGACGATCTTCCCACCAAGAACGAGCTCATCGTCGCTGCCGAGGGCTACAAGAAGACCCTCTCCATAGCAGAGACCGTTACCATCCCCATCAACTACGAGGGGTACAGCGCCAAATACACTCTGACCAGGGACGAGTTCGAATCCATGACCGAGCACCTCCTCATAGCGACCAAGGAGGTCTGTCAGAACCTGATGGACGACCTGGGACTCTCATGGACCGACATCGATGAGATCCTCCTCGTCGGCGGCTCCACCAGGATGCCCGCCGTGGCCAAGTTCCTGAGGAACATGAGCGGAAGAGAGGTCATCGCCCACAGCGATACCGACCTCGCCGTGGCAAAAGGAGCGGCCATCGTCGGAGAGCTCTACAGCAGCAACGCCACCGGCCTCAGGGCCATGCAGGTGTCCGATGTGACCGCACACTCCCTCGGAGTCCTCTCCGTCTCCCCGGATGGATCCAAATTCGTCAACGAGATCATGATCAAGAAGAACTCCAAGGTCCCCGCCACCGTGCGCAAGCCTTTCTTGATCAACAAAGGGAACATGACCAACAAGATCGAGGTCTACACCCTGCAGGGAGAATCCAGGATCCCCCTGGACTGCACCGTTCTCGCGAAGGTCGTCATCTCAGGATTCTACAACAACGGCCAGGGCCTCCAGATAGACATCGAGTACAACTACGACCAGAACGGCGTCGTCAACATCACCGCCTACCAGGGCGACGACCCTCTCATCGTCGACACCATGCCGATAGACGAGGACATCAGATGGATGGGCGGAAGCCCCAAGAACAGGAAGGGCGACGAGTCCATCCTCAAGAACATCGCCATCTGCGTCGATCTGTCGAGAAGCATGGAAGGGGAGCCCATCGAATGCGCCAAATCCTCCATCCGCGACTTCATCAACACACTCCAGGACAGGGACACGTACTTCTCCCTCATCGGATTCGGAGACAAAATCAAGGTCGTCCAGGAGCTCAACAACGACGCCCGCGCCGTCCTCGACTCCATCGAAGAGCTCAAGGTCAAGATGGTCGGAAGAGGAACCGACGCCAGCCCGCTGGACGTCGCCAGGAGCATGCTCGCCTCCAAGCCCGGAGTGGGCATCATCGTCGTCCTGACGGACGGGATCTGGGGCAAGAGGGACAAGGCTGTCGATCAGGCGCTCGGCTGCAGGAACGACAACATCACCATCATCGCCGTAGGACTCGGTGAGGCCGACACGTCCTTCCTCAGGCAGATCGCCACTGTGGACGACGGAGCCCTGTTCACCACGATCGACAGGCTGGGCGACACCTTCGGAACCATCGCCACCGCCATCTCCTCGGGCAACATGGGCCTCGCCGTCAGGGAAGGCGGCCAGAGCAGCGGTCTCGCGTACCGCGACTGACGGGGAGAGCAATGGCGAGCAGACAGAACTACTGCCAGCTCCTCGGGCTGAATCCGCTCAAGGAGTCGACCTACAGCGCGGAGGCCATCTCCAAGAAGATCGCCACCAAACGCGACAAATGGGCCAACGACAGCAGGAACAAGCAGAACGACACAGAGCAGCGCTTCAAAGCGGAGCGTCTCGTCGAGATGGCCCCCGACATGGAGAGGGTCATGAGCGACCCTCTGCTCCGCAGGAAGGAGTTCACGGACGCGCAGGCGGTCCTCAAGGGCAAGGTGTCGAAGCTCCGCATGGACTGCATCATACTCACCGACGGGACGCTCATAGCGCTCCCGGGTGCGGCGGACGCGTACACCAAGAAGCTCCACTGGGAGGGCGTGACCAAGGCGGACGTGCTCAAGATGGCGGGCATCAAGGAGGGAGCCCCTCCGAAGCCTGTCGACGACAAGATCCTGAACGCCTACAAGGGACTCAGATCCGTCGACACCTACACCCCGGTGGAGATGCTGAACGCCCTCATACGCCATCCGAACCTCGAGATATCGCAGGACCCCCTGTCCGAAGGGAGCTCGTTCTCCCAGATCAGGAGCGCCTTCGACATCTGCGAGAAGAGGGTGAACAACGTCCGTCCGGACGTCCTGCCCGAGCAGGACTCGTACATCCAGGCCATGAGGGCCGTGAAGATGGTCCTCAACCCGGACAAGCAGCTGGAGACGCTCATAGCATACGGCAAGTGCAACCGCGCCCTGGTCCCGGTGATGGACACCATCGACCAGGAGTACACCTCGCAGCTGTCAAGAAGCTACATAGACGAGCTCCTGAACGCGCGCATGAGCCGGGACATAGATGCCGGCATGGCCATCCTCATCCTCCAGCAGTTCTGCTACAAGAAGAAGATGGCCGCCAACTTCTCCGAAACCGAGAGCAGCATGATACGCTGCCCCGAATGCGGAAGCATGGTCCAGGCGGGCCCCAACACCGTGTTCTGCCCTGTCTGCAGGAAGAACTTCAAAACATCGTGTCCCGCGTGCGGAACCGTGCAGCAATCGAAGAACACGGTCTGCATCAAATGCGGGTTCAACTTCAAGGAAGGGATTCAGAAAGCCGACCGCCTGTCCCTGGACTTCCGCATGTCCATGCAGGCAGGGAAGATCGCCAAGGCCGAGAAGGCTCTGGCCAGCCTGACCGATACGCTGCCGGGATATACGGGAATCAGCGCGATGAAGGGCGAGCTGGAGAAGGCGAAATCGGATATCGCGTCCTCCCGCAAATTCATCATGGAATCATACGCCCGCGGGAGATACTGCGAGGCCAAGAATGCCACGGAATCCCTATTGTCGAAGTTCCCGGACATTCTGGATTCCGATCTCGAGCTCAAGCAGAAGTACGCCGACTGCTCGAACAGATTCAATTCGGCCGAGGTGTACTGCAACAAGGCGGCCGTCGCCGACAACAGGACCAAGCGCATGGAATACTATGTCCAGGCTTCGGAGCTCTGCCCGGACCATCCCGTGGCCCGCGCCAAGCTCCGCGAGGATCCCCCGTCGGGCCCTGCCGATGCGATAGGCACCCTCGGCGACCGTTCGTTCACCATCAAGTTCATGCCTCCGGCTGACGCCTCGGGCCTGACATACTGCGTCTACAGGGAGAGGAACTCCCTGCCGCTGGTGAACGAGGACACCCGCCCGCTAGCAGAGATCCCCGGAACCGTCTATGTCGACAAGACACTGGAGCCCGGTGTGGAGTACTACTACTCGGTATACTCCAAGCGCTGGGGAATCCTCTCGAAGGAAGGAGCCCACATCGGACCCGTTATGACGATCTCCGAGGTGGACACGGTCACGATAACTCCAATAGACGGCGGTCTCCGCATAATGTACGAGAAGCCCCGCGGAGCGTCCAAGGTCAGGCTCTGGAGGTCGGATGGGAAGGACGGATCCTCCGTCGGCACCGAGATCGCTCTGAACGGAGCCACGGTCTACGACGACATCGGACTCGTCGGCGGCAGGAAGTACTACTATCTGTTCGTCGCCGAATACCAGGGCAGGAACAAGATCGAGCGGTCGCAGGGAGTCGTATTCAGCGAGACCACGGTCGACGCGCCCAAGCCCGTAAGAGATATGAAGATCAAATGGAACAAGACCGACGGGACGTTCACGGCCAAATGGTCCACAGAAGAGCCTGTCCTCCTGTTCTCGACACCCAAGAAGATCAATCTTCCCGGATGCATGGTCTCCATGGACGACGTCAAGTCCTGGATGACCGAGATCAAGCCCATCACCGAGTACGCTGACGGAATGAAATTCGCCCTGCCCGACGGTGCTGTGCAGTACGTGTATCCCATAATCCCCCGCGGACGCATGGGCATACGCGGGACGGAGCTGCTTGTCGCCAACCTCAAGCCCTTCAGGGATGTGGAATGGACGATGAGCAACAGGGACTGCATCATCACGATGGGCTGGCCCCAGAACGCCATCGAGGCGAAGCTCGTCATCTCCAACGGGACCGAAGCCAGAGGTCTCGATGACCAGAATGCGGAGATCAAGACGATCCGCCGCGAGGAGTACGACGAGGAGAAGCAGATCCGCATCCCCATGGGTAAATCCCGCAAGAAGTGCATCAACATCTTCGCGATATACTCGCTTAATTCCGAGAAACGTCCATCCCGCGGAATAGCGGTCGAGGTGAATTCCGGCGAGAGCAAGAAGGTCAGATACACCGTGAAGCGCGAGCGCGGAGGCGTCGCATTCGACATCGCGACCGAACCCGGCGTGTACGAGCTGCCGCCGATGGTGTTCGTCCAGACGTCGACGGGAATACCTCTCAAGAGGACCGACGGAGAGATCGTCTGGAGATCGGACGGCCCGGTTCAGCTCCAGAACGGGAGAGGCGTCATCCAGGCGGGTTGCACCGGCTTGGAAGACATCAAGAGATGCCGCCTGTTCTTCGTCAACGATTCGGACTACTACGACTACAGATTCATACACCCTCTGTACGGGAGTGATTGACGATGGCAAGGAAGCAGAAGACCGAGACGAAGACCGCGGGCAAGGAGTACATCTGCCCGTACTGCTTCGCCAAGGTCGACCTGGACAACGTTCACTACATTTGTTCCGGGCAGACGTGCGCGAAGACCTTCGCGGCCACTGCATCGAGCACGAGGAGCGCGGACGCATCCAAGTACGTGTCCGCGGACGGACAGAACGAGATCGACTACGAGAAGAGCCTCTTCTTCGGAAGGGATCCGAGGGGGAAGGATGCAGTAATCGCCAAGAACCACATCATCCGCGACTCCTCGGGGATATGCGACGTGTGCAAGCGTCCGGTCTACACCCGCGTCTGTCCGGTATGCCACAACCCCATACCTCCGGGTGCAGAGGAGGAGGGCAACAGGATATTCGTCATCCTGGGTCCGAAGAACGTCGGAAAGAGCCACTATATAGCCGTGCTGATAAACCAGCTCAAGAACTATGTATCCTCCGAATTCAACGGAGTCCTCAACGCCGCGACTGACGGCACCACCCTGAAGTACCGCGATATGTACTACCGCAGGCTGTTCGAGGAGAAGCGCAAGCTGCTTCCCACGAAATCCTATGACGTGTCAGACGAGAGCAGGGAGCCCCTGATCTACTACCTGAGGATATTCGATTCGGACCGTCCCAAGGTCTTCACCTTCGCATTCTTCGATACCGCGGGAGAGGACCTGGTTTCATCCGACAAGATGATGTCGTTGAGCCTCAACTCGTTCATCTCCAAGGCCGCAGGAATCGTCTACCTCGTGGATCCGCTGCAGATTCGCTACATCAACCAGAGGATCCATGTGGAGAACAAGCCCCCCGTGGGTCCCGACGTGTCGGATATACTGAACAACATCTGCCAGATAATCCGCACGAACAACAAGCTCAGCCCCAGGGCGAAGATCGACATCCCGCTCGCTGTCGTGCTGACGAAGGCCGACGTGCTGTTCAAGAACCCGGAGGACGAGGAGGAGGACAAGGTCCTGTTCGGACAGTGCTCATCGCTCCACATCCCGAGGGAGACCGGGAAGTTCGACAAGGAGAACTTCGAGCAGATAGATGCAGAACTTGCGGAATACCTCCACAGGTGCCTGGGCGACAACTTCATCCAGACCGTTGGAGGATTCAAGGACCACTGCTTCTTCGCGGTTTCCGCCCTCGGATGCAATCCTATCGGAAGCAGCCTGCCCCGCGGGGTATCCCCCATGAGGGTCGAAGATCCGTTCATCTGGCTGCTCAACAGGGAGGGACTTCAGTGAACGAGAATGCCAACAACAGACTCAAGAACTTCCTCGTTAACGGCTTCCAGGGCCTTGACATCCGCGAGGCCGACATGGAGGAGGCCGTGCGCCAGGATCAGGAGAGCATGGAAGGAGACGAGATCATCGAGGAGACCATCCGCGAGCCCGCCTCCGACACGCAGTCCGCATCCGCTCAGGATGCCGAATCCCTCAAAGCCATCGAATCGGAGCTCATCAGGATAAGATACATGCTCGAGGATCTCAACGCGCGCCCCGTTCCGACGATGGAGTTGCCGGACCTTTCTGCATACCTCACGACGAGGGAGCAGAGCAAGGCCATGAACGCCACGGTCTCCAGGATCGAGGCTTCTGCATCCAACAAGGCCCTCGTCAAGGCCATGGAGCAGATCAGCGCGATGAGGGAGGACTTCTTCAAGCTCTGCGAGGGCATGAAGGAGAAGATCAAGGAGATGGACGCAGAGACCGTCCTCTCCAGCTTCGAAGCGTACGAGGTCGATATGGAGAACATCCTTACCGACGCCGATGTCTACATCGGAAAGTTCGACTTCGAGAAGCTTAACACGCTCCACCAACGTATCGTCGGGGTCGTGCCGACCGGCGAGAAGGAGAAGGACGGCACGATAGCCGAAAGGCAGTCGAATGGGTACAAGCTCGGGGACAAGGTCCTCCTCAAAGAGAGGGTCACCGTCTACAAATACAATCCGAGCATGGACACATCCGATGCTCCGAAGGCTGAACCCGGATCCGAAGAGGTTCCGGAAACATCTTCTGAAAACGTTTCGAAGACCGCGGAGCAGGAATCCGGAAAAGTGAACGGAACGCTCGGCAGTATGGAGGAAAAGGAATGACAGACTATTGCATCGGCATAGACTTGGGCACGACGTACTCGTGCCTCGCCTATATCGACGAGGATGGGGACCCGGTAGTTGAGAAGAACTTCGAGCAGGAGGATACAACTCCGTCCGTCATCCTATTCAACGAGAACGGCGAAATCATCGTAGGATCGCCCGCCAAGGAAATGGCAATGATGTATCCCCCCGAGAGGGTCGTCACCGCCATCAAGAGGCAGATGGGAACCGACTACGAGGTCGACATCGACGGGGAGAAGTACAACCCCATCATGCTTTCTGCAGTCATCCTCAGGAAGATGATCAACGACTTCAACGAGAACCACGGATGCGACGTCAAGAAAGCGGTCATCACCTGCCCCGCATACTTCGGACAGAACGAGAGGGACGCCACCAAGACCGCCGGTACCATCGCCGGACTCGACGACGTGACCGTCATCAACGAGCCCACTGCCGCCGCCATCTCCTTCGGATTCGGCAACGCATCCGAAGGCAAGAAGAGGGTCCTCGTCTACGACCTCGGAGGAGGTACTTTCGATGTCACCATCCTCGAGATCGACGGCTCCTCCTTCACCGCCGTTGCAACCGACGGAGAGAGACTCCTCGGAGGAAAGGACTGGGATGCTGCCATCTCCAAGCTCATCAAGGAGAAGGTCGCAGAGGAGCTCGGAGTGGACGTCGAGACCCTCGACGAGGATGAGGAGATCAAGCAGACACTCATCAACGACTCCGAGACCATCAAGAAGAGGCTCTCCACAGCCGAGTCCACCAAGGGAACCCTGACCGTCGGCGGCCAGAAGGTCGTGTATACCATCACGAGGGACGAGTTCGAGGCTGCTTCCGCCGGCCTCGTCCAGAGCACTATCGACATCATCGACCGTGTCCTCGCCTCCAAGCAGTTCACCATGGCCGACATCGACGACGTCATCCTCGTCGGAGGATCCTCCAGGATGCCTCAGGTCAAGAACGCCATCGCAGCCAAGTACCCCGATGCGGAGATCAAGGTCTTCGATCCCGACCAGTCTGTCGCGAAGGGAGCCTCCATCTTCGCCAAGTCCAACGCCATGGCACCCGCCGACGGCGCACCTGCCGTTGACCCTGTGTCTGGAGCGCCTGCTGAGCCCGCCGAGGGTGTCCTCAGCGTTCACAACGTCCTGAGCAAGACCTTCGGAATCAAGGCCATCTACGAGGACGGGTCCGAGATGATCTCCAACATCATCTTCAGGAACGAGGTTCTCCCCATCGAGTCCATCAAGACCTACTACCCCGTCGACGAGGGGCAGACCACCATCAAGGTGGAGATCTACGAGGACTCTGCGCTCAACGATGAGAACGGCAAGAAGACTCCTGTCATCGACGCCTCTCCTGTCGGAGAGTTCATGATGGACCTTCCGCCCCAGGTGACCAAGAACACCCCGATCACGGTCAAGTTCACCGCCACCGACGAGGGTATCCTCATAGCCACTGTGGACTGCATGGAGCAGCACACCGACTATCAGATCGAGAACGACCTGAAGATGTCCGCTGACGCCATCGCCAAGTCCCAGGGACTCATGGAGAAGGTCACCAACGCCTGATTGAGAACGCCGGGGATCATCCCCGGCAAAAACACTTTACCTTTTCAATCGCATTCTTCGGAAACCAATATCACCGTGCATCTTGCGTGCTTGGCTACATGGTCCGATACGCTTCCCAGAAGAAATCTGTCAAGACTAGATCTGTTCGATCTTCCGACAATGACGGTATCGCAATCGTATCTGTCAGCCACATCAATGACCGTCTCATCAGGTCTACCCGTCTCTATTATCGTATGAACCGTCGCTCCGGCCGCGGCTGCCTTGCGCTGAGCATTCTGCATGTACTCAGTCACCCTCTCATCCGGAACCTCAGGGTCCATCTGCTCCTCCTTGACAACCGTCAGGATGTAAAGCGGATCCTCGTATCTGATGGAGTATTCTATGGCGTATTCCAGAGCCTTCTCGCTGGTAGGCCTGCCATCATAGGCTAGGAGCGCTGTCATATTAACGGAAGAGAAGAGCTGGGTCTCAAGCTATAAAGATTCGCATAGATGAGATGTGCCAGACAGAAGATTGGCCCGACGGGCGAACCCGTCGGTAAAGAGTTTGGGGGATGATTTACACCAAACCTCAGAGACCGTAGTTCTTGGGGTTGTAGCGCGGCACGGAGTCCTTGAACTCCTTGGTGCAGTACTCAACGAACTTGTCGGTGTCGTCGGGGAGAGCGGCGAGCTTCTTCTGGATGTCCTGGATGACATCGAGCTGCTTGTTGGTGAGCAGGAGCTCCTTGGCGTTGTATCCCTTGACGATGATGTCGGCGGCGAGCTGTCCAGCGGCCTTGGCCCTCATGTAGAGGTCGTTTCCGTTGTCGGCGATGGCCTTTCCGATCATGTAGGCGTGGTCGTAGGCGAGGATGTAAGCCTCGGGTCCCCTCTGCCTGTCAGAGTACATGTAGAGGTCCCTGAGGGTCTTCTCCTGCTTGAGCTGGATGGCGGTGTTCATCAGAGAGCACTCGTATCCGAGGGATCCTCCCCAGCACTGGACGGAGGTTCCACCGAACTCGGGGTGGTACTCGACGGACTCGTTGGACCACAGGTCGCAGCACTGGGCGATCAGGTTACCCTGGAGATCGCAGTGGGCGCACTGGCAGTTCTTACCCTCCTGGGAGGTGGGCTTTCCGGTGATGGACTTCACGATGGGTCCCTCGTATCCGCAGTCCTTGTCGGGTCCGACTGCACCGGCCTCGCAAGCAGCGAGGGTCCTAGCGGCAGAGATGGCCCTGGTGACGGCAGAGAAGGTCCTCTGGACATCGTTGTCGAGGTAGCCGCCGGCCATGAACATGGCGACGTTGGCTCCAGAACAGTTGGTGTCTCCTCCGGGGATGGTCTTGTACTTCTTGCAGATGTCGACACACTGCTCCCAGATGTAGGTCATGTCGATGGCACCGAGGTATCCGACACCGAACAGGAAGGCGATGATGTCTCCGTTGGTAACGGCGTAGTCGGCGAACTCTTTTCCTCCGACAGACTCGACGGAGAAGACATCGGCACCGTTCTCGCAGGCGAACTCGGCGCACTCGAAGAACTTGTGGGCGTATGCGTGCTCGGACTTGTCGACCTCGGGCCTGAGTCCCTCGTCAGCCTCACGCTGGTCGGGGATGGTCTGCCTGACGGCGCAGTTGATTCCGTACTCTGCGTGGTATTTCTCGCAGATCTCCTTCTGACCGGAGACGACGGGGGCGCACAGCTTCTCCTGGTTCATCTGAGAGACCCACTCGGTCTCCAGCTGGACGTTGGGGAATCCTGCGGTGACGAACCTGTTCAGGATGTCCTTGGAGATGTAGTCGACGTACTCTTTCCTCAGTTTTGCCGGATCCTTCTCGGTTCCGGGCCTGGGGGCGTAGTTAACCTCGGGAATGACGTATCCCGCACCGACCTTCAGGCCGCAGCCGTAGGAGAGAGGGTGCTGGGAGAAACCGAAGACCATGTCATCGGCGTTGTCATAAGCCATCTTTGTGCATCTTGTAACTGCCATCTTAAATCACTGTCCATTAACGATGTCGTCCCAGTGCTCCCTAACAGCCTTCCAGTCGTATCCGTCCAGGAGTTTCTGGGCGATGAGGGGGGTCTGAGGAGCCTTCTCGGAGTAGATTCCCAGGTCGTAGGAGTTGGCGAAGTCCCTGTTGACGGCTCCTCCGCATCCCATAACGGGGGTGTTGTAGCCCTTCTCCTTGAGGATCTTGGCCTCTGCGGGGAAGGCGGTCATGGTGGTGGTCATCAGAGCGGTACCGGAGATGAAGAGGGGCTTGACCTCCTCGACCTTGGCAACAGCGTCGACGATGGGCACATCGCGTCCCATGTCGATGACGTTGTATCCGGAAGCCCTCATCATGACAGCGGCGATGTTCTTTCCGATGTCGTGGGGGTCTCCCTCAGCGGCGTGCATGATGACGGTCGCCTTGGGCTGGAGTCCACCGGGGACCTGCTTCTCGGCGAGAGCGATTCCGATCTCCATGGTCTTGGCGGCCATCATGATCTCAGGCAGGTAGTAGACGTGCTCTGCGTACAGCTTCGCAACGACTTCCATTCCGGCAACAAGACCATTGTTGATGATGTCGAGGGGGTTCCTCTCTTTCAGGGCCTGCATGACGGTAGGTCCGACGGTCTTGAACCTCATGTACATAACTTCCTCAGCGACCTTGTGGAAAACAGGGTCGGTGGGGAGAAGCTTCTTAGCCATTTCCTCGGGCGAGATCTCGACCTGCATGTCGACATCGTAGCGCTTGAGGACTTTGCTGAAGTCTGCACCTTCGCAACTAAGCATTCTATTCCTCCGCAAGCGCCCTTTCGGGCAACTTACGATTCTCGAAAAATCAGAATTGGTATTTATTCAATTTCATGGTTGATTGTATCATCCATACATATTCTAATCATTATATTTAAAATCGAAAATACACTATTCATCCAACATGATGGTTGCAACTAGTATTATATAAAACTATCATAAAAACGAATAACAATCATCCAAGTACATCCATGCTTGAGCAGCTTCCCACCATGATCGTGCAGATTCGGCATCCGATGATCTGGCTATTGTATTAGTTGAGCCTAAAAATTACAGGATGCAACAGCCGGAGAAACCGAAGCCTGGATGATAATGGATGGATGAAGAACAAAAGAGGTGGACGGGGGAATAGCGCCCGTCCTAAAGGGTTTGAAAGAGGTTTGGGGGAGATACTACCCTTTATCAGAGGCCGTAGTTCTTGGGGTCGTAGAGGGGCACGAGCTCCCTGTACTTCTTGTCGGCGTAGTCGAAGAACTTGCCTTCGTCGTCCGGCAGAGCCTCGAGGTCCTTGATGATGACATTGAGGACGTCGAGCTGCTTGTTGGTGAGCAGGAGCTCCTTGGTCTCGTATCCCTTCTTGATGATGTTGGCTGCAGTCAGTCCGGCGGCCCTTGCCCTGAGGTAGAGGTTGTTGCCGTTGTCCGCGATGGCCTTTCCGATCTGGTAGGCGTTGTCGTAGGCGAGGATGTATCCCTCGGGTCCACGTGCCCTGTCGGAGATCATGTACAGGTCCCTGAGGGTCTTCTCCTGGCCGCACTGGATAGCGGTGTTCATCAGAGAGCACTCGTATCCGATGGATCCGAGCCAGCACTGGACGGAGGTTCCACCGAACTCGGGGTGGTACTCGACGGACTCGTTG
>ERZ808246.717-NODE-717-length-26404-cov-3.496414_pt1 | contig 26404 bp, 26 predicted proteins | sample MGYA00521083_ERZ808246 | MGnify/ENA primary metagenome ERZ808246 (study PRJEB31516, sample SAMN03275577) | gut metagenome | biome: mammalia-associated habitat; material: feces | host: Papio cynocephalus | place: Kenya | collected 2012-07-07 ...
GCTGTTTGCCGTTACTACCAAAAATTGAAACTATGCTTTTAAATTTAAAGGCACAAATAAATGCAAACAAAAAATTTTGGGGCAAACAATATTGCACAAGATTTTTGGACTATGTTTGTGTAACAAAAAAAGGCAAACTTGTTAGGCCCTCTACCCTAACAAAAAAGTTTAAACTATTTTTGCAGGCAAACAAACTGCCGTGCATAAGGCTTCACGACTTGCGACACTCGTGCGCAAGCTTGCTTGTAAACAATGGCGTGGATATAAAAAACATACAAAGTTGGCTTGGGCATGCTTCGTTTGCCACCACGGCAAACATATATTCGCACTTAAGTTTTGTAAACAAAATTTCAGGTGCAAATATTTTAGAGTCTAGCATTTTTAATGGCAATTTGGAGGTGGACAATGCAGACGTTTGTTAAAACTCCCAAGCAAGTTGTTGCAAAAAAAGCCCACCAAAACAGCTTTTACACAAAAAGGCAAAACAAAAAAAATGTGCAAAAAAATGTGGTTTTTTGCGATTTTTTGCGTATAAAACGGCTAAAAAACACAAATTTTGTTAATTTTTTGCCAAAATACTTAAACTACAAAAAGCAAAAAGTGCAACAAATAACCTATGATAACTATTGTTTTGATTGCAAACTTATTAGGCAATTTTTTTTGGCTCACAACAAAAAACTGGGAGAAATTTGCGCCCAAGATGTTTATAATTTTGCAGAATTTTTAAAGCAAAAAAAATATAAAAGCACAACGTCATCACACTATTTTTTTACGCTTTTAGATATTTTAAACTATGCCGTTTTTTGTGGGGTTTTTAGCAGTGGAACGTTTAAAAACATTCATCCACCAAAAACTCAAAAAACAACACAAAAATACTTAACTCAAGCGCAACTAGCCCTTTTGTGCAACAGCCTAACAAACAGCCAAAATGTTTATGCCGTCCCTATTGTTTTGGTTGCAACATATGGGCTTAGAAAAAGTGAAGTTTTGGGGCTTAAATGGAGCTCGATTGATTTTGACAAAAACAAAATTAGCATAAATCACAAAGTTATAACTTCCAGCAAAGGTAAAAAAAGTGTTACATATTGCTCTGGCACACTAAAAACATTTTCTAGCAAACGCACCCTACCACTGCTTCCACACTTAAAGCAAATGTTGCTTCGCCACAAAAAAGCAATACAATATATGTGCCAAAAGCATCCATTTAGATACTGCAAAAAATATTTAGACTTTGTGTGTGTAAATAATTTTGGGGTTGCATATCGTGGCAACACATTATACAAAAACTTTAAAAAAATTTTAAAAACCCTAGGCTTGCCAAACATAAGGTTACATGACTTACGACATTCGTGTGCCAGCCTTTTGTGTGCAAAAGGTGTATCCATAAAAATTGCGCAAGAATGGCTTGGCCATGCGCACTATCAAACAACAGCAAACATTTACACGCATTTATATGATGACGCAAAAGCAAAAACTGCACAAGTGGTTTGGAACGAACTTTTTGCCTAGACACAAAAAAAATTGATTTATGACATATTTTGCTATATAATTTAGTTATGATTTGTAATATTTGCCCAAGGCATTGTAAAATTGATAGAACAGCCACACCCGGCTTTTGTGGCGTTGGCGACACACTTAAACTTGCAAAAGCCGATGTTTTTATGTGGGAAGAACCCTGCATAAGTGGAACAAACGGAAGTGGCGCAGTATTTTTTTCGGGGTGCAACCTTAAGTGTTGTTTTTGCCAAAACTACAAAATTAGTAGCGAGGGCTTTGGTAAAGAAATATCTGTGCAACGACTTGCCCAAATTTTTAAAGAACTTGAGCAAAAAGGTGTGCATAACATAAATTTAGTAAGCCCATCACACTATATGCCTCAAATTGCAAAGGCAATTGATATTTACAAGCCAAACATTCCAATTGTTTACAACAGCAATGGTTATGACGATGCTGACACGCTAAAAAAATATGCAAAATATATTGATATTTATTTGGTGGACCTTAAATTTTGCGACAGCAATTTATCACTAAAATATTGCAAAGCAAAAGATTATTTTTTGGTTGCAACAAAAGCCATAAGCACAATGATTGGCTTACAGCCAAAGGTTATTATTAAAAACGGCATTATGCAAAAAGGTGTGATAATAAGGCACCTTGTTATGCCAAACTGCACAAAAGATAGCCTTAAAGTTTTGGACTGGATAGGTGCAAACGCAAAAGACAAATGCCTAATTAGCCTTATGGGGCAATACACCCCCTACTTTAACGCTTGCAAATATGCCGAAATAAACCGAAAAATTAAGCCGATAGAATACAAAATTATGCTAAATTATGCCACAAAACTTGGGCTAGATAACGGATACGCACAACAGCTTGATAGTGGAAACGAAAAATATATACCAATTTGGGATTTAAAAGGTGTTTAACATTATTTGCCAAGTTTAGCAATGTGTGATAGAATTATTATAGGAGTTATTTATGGCTGAATATGATTTTTATTTAACAAGCAAACAAATTAAAAGCCAAACAAAAGATAACATTAGGGGCAGTTGGAAACTTGCAAGGCAAGGTGCTTTTGTGCTTTACTTAATTTTTGCAGTGCTGGTTGCAACCACTGTTTTGCTATCGATTTTTGTAAAATGGTGGATAAGCATTCCACTTGGCATAATTAGTTACCTTTTGCTTTGCGTTTTAAACTATGGCTGGACAAAATTTACACTAGAGCTTTCTAGAGAAGGCACACCAAAGGTTTCAGTTTTGTTTTGTGGGTTTTCTAAAAAAATTGGCGCAATACTAGTAATTTCTATAAAGCGATTGTTTTTATCTATATTTTGGCTTATTATGCTAATTGTTCCGTTTTTTGTTAAAAACATAGGATATTCTATGAGCACACTTATGCTAATTGATGACGAAAAAACAAACAAGGCAAATGCATTAAAACAAAGCAAAAAAATTATGACAAAAAATTATGGCCGATACTTTAACCTTGTAATGTCATTTTTGGGTTGGTTTATGCTAGAAATTTTAACTGCCGGCATTGCATTTATTTGGGTTGGGGCATACTTTGGTGCAAGCAAAGCAATATTTTATGACAATTTAAAAACCGATTTTTAATTTTTGACAATATAAAATAGAATATAAAAAATATAAATTAAAAGCATAAAAAAACTTTATCAAAATGATAAAGTTTTTTTGTTACTTTTCCAAAGTTATTTCTGTAATTTCGGCATTATCTTTAATTGCATTTTTTGCAATTCGATGTGCTACTAACGGATTTTTTGTTGTAATTTTTTCAACAAGCACATTTGTTTCGGCCAAATCCCTGTAAATACTTGTTATTTTAGATACTTCGTCTGGTGTAAATGTCTGACTTAAAACCGAAACAAGCTTATCGTAGCTGTTGCCACGTTGTTCAACAACATTGTGCAAAATTGCCGATGGCACTTTTTTGCACTCTATCATTGTGTTTGCTTTTTCATAATTTGTGTAAAATACATTGCACGAATTGTAGTAGGCCTCGCCCTCTACCTCGCCAAATTTATCTTGAAAAATGTTACTTAATCTTCTGTTAAGTCTATCCGCTTTTACCATAAGTGCTGCAACTGCTTTTACTTTTAAACTACCCATACTACGCTCCAATATCATATATTCTATCACAAAATAAAAAAATGTCAATACCCCATTGATACTGACATTTTGCACAGTGAAAAACTGCTATATTTTTGATGTTTTTATGCAATTTGTTTTTTTGGACAGTCGTCATCTACCGTTTGTCTTTTTGCCAAATTTGCTCTAAGACGCTCTATCCTTGGCCTCATATACCACTGAATAAGCACCGAACAAATGTTTTGATAGCAAAATAGCAATGCAAATGGAAGTGCCATTTTAAAAAACAATTCACGCCTTACCACAAAAATAAGGCCAGCGCCAATCAAACTCCAAATTGCAACAATAGAGTGAAGCCAATCGGCAAAACAAGACTCGTAAACATATCTATCTAAATATGCCACATCTTTTGGCCTATCAAGTTTGTTCATTCTAAAGCCTGCAACTCTGCCCCCAACCGGAATTTTATCCTTCCACGATTTAACCTTTGTTGCATTGCAAATTTTTTGTTTTGTTGATGTATCTTTAAAAGATTTTTTGCTAGTATCAAAATATGTTCGTGGCATCTTTCGGCCAACAAACAAAAATAACGCCGCCGGAAGCATAATTACAATTGCGCAAAACACAAGTTCCAGCACTGTAGACCACGCAAACTGAAACACCAAATTAAGTATAATTACGGCCAAAAAGCCTAGTATTAAAGTGATTGTCCATAAACTCATACTCTTTCTCCTTTGCAATATACGATATTATATCACATATTTTGCAATTAGGCAATTTTTTGTTGTTTTGTTTTTTTGCAAAAACCAAACGCTTTTGTGCAAAAATTATGGCCACTTTGTGCCTACTAGTTATCTAGCCCAAGCCCAACAAAACATTTTGCGCACAAAAACAAAAGAAAGGCAAAATGCCCTTCTTACATAATTTTGTTTGTTTTTTTGTAGCTGATTTTGCCATGTTCCAAAACAAAATCTATAACAAGCCAAATGCCTGCAAGCAAAATCAGGTCGTAAACAATCATTGCCCCAATGGCACGATTACTTCCAAAAATTGCAGTTACAAGATTCCAGTCAAATATTCCAACCAAACCCCAATTTAAAGTACCAACAAGCACCAAAATTGATGCAATTATATTTGCTACTATCATACGCCCTCCTTTGAGCATATTTTGTGCAAATATTTTTCTATTATTCGGTTTTTTGTGTTGGAGCGTAATTTACTTGATTTTTGCGTTTGTTTTGATTTACCACACAAACCACATAAAGCACAACGCCACAAGCAAGGCTAACAATAAGCGCAAGCACATACCACATATATGCTTTAACCTTTATTTTGTATGTTGTTATTTTGCCACCATTTTCCGATTCTAAATCACTGGCCGAAAACTTCCAAATGTGCACAGCATTGCCGTTAGCATCGGTTGCAACCTGAGTTGCATCACTATAAAGTTTTTGGTCAGGTGTGCTGTAAGAAAAATAATATTCCATATCCGATAAACTATAGTAATCTCCAAAATACTCGTCAAAATATTTTGCAATGCTGTTGTTTTTTAAGTCGTAATATGGCGAATTTTGAGTTGTGATAACTTTGTTAAAATACAAATGGTTTTCGGTTGTGCTTGTATCCTCAACTTCGGTATCTGGATAAACATCATTAAAATAATTGTATGCCTGCAAGGTTAAAAACCTAAGCGAAATTGTGTAAACAATAGAGTCAGAACTATAACTAGATGCGTACATCTCTACCTTTGCCGATTTGGTGCTACCTTTTGGGTCCATATTATTTAAAGTGTAGGCATAAATTTCGGCAAATGTTTTTTCCTCTCCATCATATGTTTTTAAAACATCAGTCATATTGTGCGATGTCTCAAAACTTTCTACCGAATTTTTTACAACCTGATTGCTGACCGATTTAATTTGGTCAAGCAATTCGTTCACTGTCTTTCCGCTTTGCTCTATATCTAGCCTACTAACCACAACATTAATTTGTTGGGTAACCACACCTGTTGAGGCATCAACGCCCACGTAATAATTTACACTGCCACAGCCACACAATGCAAGGGCACTAAAAATGCAAAGCATAATTGCTAAAATCTTTTTTCTCATAATTTAATTATATTATATTTTAAAAAATATTAAAACAGATTTTGTATCTTTTTGTATTTTTTTTAATAAAAATTGCTATGCTGTGATTATTAAAACAAAAGTTGGCAAAAATAAAACTATGGGAGATTATATGAAAAAAGTAGATTTTAATCAAAGTGAAACTTTGAAAAATTTGGCAAAAAGTTTTGCCGGAGAATGTATGGAAGGCGCAAAATATCAATTTTTGGCACAGATGTGTGTAACGCAAAAACTAAATTATTTGCAAACCATTTTTAAAACCCTTGCAAAGCACGAAATGAGCCACGCAAAAGTGTTTTGGGACGAGATTCACCAAAACTACAAAGGCGATGTTATACAAAACATAGACCTAGAATTTGGCTATCCGTTTGATTGCATCGACCTTTTGCAAAGCATAAATTGCCACAAGCAAAGCGAAGGCCACCTTGCAGCAAGCCTTTATCCGCAATTTTCAAAAACCGCAACAGCCGAGGGCTACCCTGATATTGCCCACAAGTTTGATTTGGTTGCAACGGTTGAAGAATGCCACACAAACTTGCTTGGCCAAATTTACAAAAAACTTAAAGGCGATAAACTATACAAATGTGCAAAAAACCAAAAATGGAAATGCAACCAATGTGGGTTTGAACACACTGCAAAACAGCCACTTCAGCCTTGCCCACTTTGTGGATATGATAAAGGCTACTGTCAAATACCTTTTGATGTGCAATAGCGCTGTGGCACAAAAAGTTGATTTTTGCAAATTTTTGTGGCAACATAATTAAAACATTTTGTAAACTATTTGCGTGTTTGCGTAAATAGTTTTTTAAAGGAGAAAATTATGGAGAAATCAAAAAACACGCAAAAACAAATAAAGGCCCTAAAGTTTATGGTTGACGAACTGCAAACCAAAAACCAACAAAGTATGCACGATATGCTAGATAGCACTTTTATTGCGCAAAAAAACCAAAACGCAATTGCTTATGTAAAAAATCAAGCAACGCAAAATGCCAATGACATTCTTGTTTTGCAATCTGATGTTAAGAACCTTAAAGAAGGCACCACCACTCAAGCAAAAACAATTGAGGAGTTGTGCGAATTTAAAGCCACCACCAGCAAAAATATAGATAACCTTGAAAAAAATATATCAAGCAACAAAAGCGATATATGCAACATACAATCTAGCTTGATAGATGCCAAAGATGCCATTGCGCAAAACACAAAAGATATAGAAAAGGCAAAAACAAAAATTGATAAAAATGCCGAAAATATTCAGTTGCTTTTTGATAACAAAACAAGCACTGGCCAAAGCCTAGAAACTATTGCAAAAAAAGTTGATACCAACACTGCCGAAATTACCACATTAAAAACCGATGTGCAAACAAACAAAACCGAAATATCTAGCTTGCAAACCGATTTGCAAACGGCGCAGACAAATATTGAGATAAATTCTCAAAATATATCAACAAACGCCCAAAATATTGGAGATAATGCAAAGTTGATTGATGATATTTCAAAACAACAAACGGCAAATACTACAAATATTTCTGCCCTAACCACAAGCGTATCTAACCTGCAAACCCAGCAACAAACCAGCGCTCAAAATATTGAGAATAATTCTCAACAAATCTCACAACTACAAAACGCAAAAAGTGACATTTTGGTAAACATAACAAGCCTGCAAAAAGATGTGGAAAATAATAACAAAAACATTTTGCAAAACCAAACCGATATTGCAACAAACACCACCGATATAAGCACTTTAAAAACAAACGCAAAAGCAAACGCCACCGATATTGCCACACTAAAAACATCAAAGCAAGATGCATTAACAGCCGGCGCAAACATAACCATAAGCCCCGAAAATGTTATAAGCGCAAGTGGTGGTAGCTTAACTGCCGGTGCAAACATAAGCATTAGTGATGGCGTAATTTCGTGCACAGCGCCAACCTACACTGCTGGCACAAACATAACTATAGACCAAGATAACAAAATTTCGGCAACATCAAAAACCTACACTGCCGGGCAAAATATTGATATTGACAATGCAGATGTAATTTCGTGCACAGCACCCACATATAGTGCTGGGGCAAACATTCAAATTAGCGATGATAACATCATTTCGGCACAAGCAGTTGCCTACACTGCCGGGCAAAACATAGAGATTACTGACGATGGTGTAATTTCTAGCACGGCAGGCAGTGGACTTACCCAACAACAAGTTGAGCAAATTGACAGCAACACATCTGGCATTTTGGCACTGCAAAACAGCGTGCAACAAAACACAGCCGATATAGCCAACCTTAAAAACATAAGCACAGATACCGGCACCTTTGACCTATCCAGCCTATCGCAAAATGTGCAAACCAACACAACCGATATTGAAACCCTAAAGCAACAAATGGCAAAGGTTTACACCCCTGCCGACCCAAGCTATCAGCCAAAAACCTACACCGACTACCCTGCTGGCACAATTGTTAAAACCTACGATTGCTACGATAGAGAGGTCTATTTTAAACTTTCTAGCAAAATAACCTTGCCAACCATTTATTTTTGTGCCGAACCCGAGGGCGAGGCAACAATAAAACTATCCATAAATATGTATGTAGATAGAGCTGGCACAACCTGCACAATTAGTGCATACCTTAATGGCACAAAAATTGATGACGAGTTTGTTGATATAACTCAAAAAAACAAATCAATATCCTTTACAAAAACCTACTATCAACAAGCACTAAACACACAGGCAAAAGGCAACAATTTTTATGTAATTTTGCAAACAACCGGAGTATACTACAACTATCCAATAATTATTAACAACTACAAGGTGGAGTTTGAAGCCCCAAATGCCGATATAATAAACAAAATTTTGCCGTTTAATGTTGAATATTTTGATGGGATTTACTACTTTAGTGATTGCACCACAGGCGTTGCCAAAACTGCGCAAATTGACGCAGAGCTTTTGCACAACATAAAAAATTTATCGTGGGTGGATACAGGCATCCCAGCCCAAAAGTATTATCATGTGCCAAGTATAATTTATGGTGGTGATGTTTATAAATTAGATAATATAGATTATTTGATTTTGCAAAAAGAAAACTCAAGCAAGTTTAGAAGCGAAAAACATGATTACACATTTTCTACAAGTTCTTCAGATGTGCAATTTATACCAAAGCATGTTCAAGCAAATAGAACATACTTTTTAGAAATTTTAACTGGGAAAGTTTACAATCGTTCATTAGACCTTTCTAGCAAAACATCTTACACTTCTAACGAAACAAGCACCTTTTATACTAAATATTACGCACCAAAAACATTCACATACCCAAACACAAGAATAATATCAACTACATTGCGAATTGATGAAAATGGAATGGTATCTGCTTGGTGTGGTGGTGCATCAATGCCACTTGGATATGGAACAAACGCAATATTTTATCAAACCGAGTATTTAACTCAAATATCAGCAAAATATGTGGCATTTGTAAAGCACTTTACAAAAATTATAAAATATGAATTTGCAAAGCTCACTTCAGGCCTAACTTTGACAAGTTCTACCGAACTAGGTAATTATGATGATTTTTTCTTAGGTGCAAACAACGATTATTTTATCGTTAAAGGCCAAAAATTAGAATATCACAAATTTTAATAAGCTAAACAAATATGCCACGCAAAATATTTTGCAAATTTTAATAACATACATAGTCTTAATTTAGCAATAAAGCGCTAACCAACTGATTTAAAAATTAGTTACGAATTAAATATCAAACAATAAATAATAAAACTAAAAAAATGTCTAAAGGATCTTTAGCAGTTATCATCTTGGCCGTATTGCTTGTATTAAGTATGGTTTTGGGCCTAACAGGCGCTTGGTTTACTGACAAAGCAAGTAAGGGCAACGACTTGACATTTGGCAAAGTAACTATTAAAGTTACAGAAACCACAGAATCTTCAGATTTTGTATCTTCGGCTAGAGTTATTGCTGGCGATACAACCACAAATCTTATGCCTGGTGACAAAATCAATTTAAATGGTTTTGGTGTTGCGAAAGCAGATGGCAGTGATGATTTCTATTATGTAATTGAAATCAATGTTGCCGTAAAAAACGGAGAAACGGCCGTAGCGGAAGATAGTTTAACAGCAACTCAAAAAGCAAACATCATGGCATTAAGGAAAGCTATTCTTAATACAACAGAAGACATTACTACAAATAAAGTTTATAACACAAAAGATAGTGCTTATGCAGCACCAACAGAGGATGTAGTTTTGGATGGCGATGCTTGGGGTAATGAATGGCAGGGACTTACACTTAACATTGGTTATGAAGTAAGGGCCGTTCAAATGGCAAATGTTAGCGCAGATACAGCAGCTAATATGCTTAACAAAAAGGGATATATATGGACAGACAAAGCCATGACAAAAGCTAATGCATAAATTCAGTAAAAAAAAATGGAGTATACTTACTCCATTTTTTTATTTTTGTTTATTGATTAATAGTATCAAAAGCATTTAACAATTCTGTTGCGTTTGTTACTTTTGCATCAGCATCAGCACCTTCAATATGAGCAGCCTGAATTGCCTTTACACTTACAGTAACTTTAATTTTATAAGTTTCTGTTTTTCCATTCATAGCGCCCTTTGAGTTGAATACAACTTTAACATCTTGCAATTTTGGCATTTCTGTTCCCGTTGACCACAATACAGCTTTATTAGAAGCGACAGTGCCTGTTATAGTAAAATAGCTTTTTATAGTTTCGTCTGTAACCTCTGCATCAGTGTTATCAAGCACTTTAGCGTCAACATTATACATATAATACATATCTACTGTAGATTCTGTAGTTAATGTTGCACCATTAATTGTCCAAGAACAGTTATCTACTGCAAGTTCTGATTCTGTGCATTTTGTTGCGGCGATAGTTCCACCAACAGCAACGGCTACTTTTCCAAACTGAACATTTGCGTTTCCATCTTTTTCATCTTTGCTAGTAAACCAAGCGCCTGTTAGGCCCAAAACCATACTTAATACAAGCAATACGGCCAAGATGATAACTGCTAAAGATCCTTTAGACATTTTTTTTGATTTTACCATTTTGTTTTTCCTCCATTTTTATTTATTTATATAAACGAGTGGTAAGCTCGATTATACCATGTTAATTGTGCCAAAGGCCAATGCCTTTTACATAAAATTTTGCAAGTAAACACCCGCAAAAAATTTAGCACATTATATTTTGTAAGTTGGCAGGAAAATTTAGTATTTTTTTTAACTTACAAGACTAGTATAATATAGAATAATTTTTTTGTAAAATGATTTCGACATTTTTTTTGAAAAATTTTAATTAAAACTTTTTTTGTTGGTTAGTTTGTTATTTTTTTATAACTTAAAAAGTTAGTTAAATGTATCCAAAGCCCAAATTTGCTATATTTTTGACATTTTGGTAACATTTTTTAAATTTAAAAAAATTAAACTATTTAAAGTTCAATTTATTGCAAAAATTTTGTATAATAACAGCTTGTTGTAATATTTGTTAACTGATATATAGTGTAATTTTTAAACACCAAATTATTTTGTATCATACTTAAAAATTGAATTTATAACAATCAAATTTTTATAAAAATTGGCATAAAAATAAAATTTTGAACCTAAAACAGCCTTGCACATTGCCATAAAAAATGTTGGCCAGATTTTTGGGCATAAATTATGCACAATTTTAACTAAAATTAGTCACAACAAAAAGACGAATAAAATATGTGAAAATTCTAATAAAAACTGCAAAATTCTAATAAAAACTGCCAATTTTCCCAAAAAAAATAGCAAATAAAACTTTCTTACAACTCAAAAAAATGTCTAAAGGATCTTTAGCAGTTATCATCTTGGCCGTATTGCTTGTATTAAGTATGGTTTTGGGCCTAACAGGCGCTTGGTTTACTGACAAAGCAAATGGAAAAGATGAAACAAACAATGGAACTTTTGGAACTGTTACAATTACTCAAAGCAGTGCGGACGGTGATTGGGGCTCAGTTTGGGCTAAAAAATCAACAGGCGCCGTTGAAGGGAAAATACTTCCTGGCTCTAAGCTTACAGTTAAAGGCGGAACAGTAACATTAGGCAGTGAGTGTGTTAAGTCATATGTATTGATTAATCTTTCTGATATTACTGTAGAAGTTGGAACTGGCGAAAATGCAGCTTTTTCTAAAGACGAGACTTTAACAACAGAATTTGCTACATATTTTACAGCACCTACTTTCAAGGTAAAAAAGGGTGATGCCGACGCAACTTTGGCTGATGAAAAATATGCTGGCATGTATGTTGCCGAAAAAGGTGATACATTTACAGTTGAGGGTGGCAATGCAGCAACAATCAGTGAGACTTTGCCAAACAAATATCAAGGCAAAAATATCGTTGTAAAATATACTGTAAAAATCGCAGCAATTCAATTTGATAATATTACTGCTGAAACAGCGTATACCCAATTAACAAATGGCGTAGAAGCTGCTAAATAAAGATTATTACAGCAACAAAAAAACAACCCAATGGGTTGTTTTTTTATGCAATTAAACCTTATTTAACTAATTCTGCTAGTTGAGTTTTTGCATCAGCAGCAGTAATATTAGCAGCCTGAATAGCAGCTACCTTAACTGTAACAGTTATTGTTAATGCTTCTGTTGCTCCGTTAAATGTAACATCAGCGTCTGCAATTGTTAATGTGTTTGGCAAAGCTGTTTTTAATTCAACATTAAAACCATTGATTGTCAAAGCTTTTCCAGCTTCCATTTTGTAAATGCCGTTTGTATCATCGTAAGTAACACCGTCACCCAACTCACCAGCTGTAAGTGTTCCAAAACTGATGTAGTCTGCTAATGTTTTTCCTGTAACCTCAGCCCCATTTTCTTTTGTTACGGCAGCTTTCAAATCCCACTCTGTTGTTCCAAAAGTAACTTTAGAAGCAAGGTCAACTAATACATAAGCTGATACAGTTCCATCGTTGGTGATTGTTCCGCCACTAACTGCGACCGTTGAGCCTGGAACAAGCAAATTGTTTTCTGTTCCTGTCCATTCACCTACTTTGTAATCAGCATCGGCAATATCAGCCAAAGATACTTTACCAAAGTTTGCAGAACCGTCGCTCCCGCCATTTGCTTTGTCAGTAAACCAAGCGCCTGTTAGGCCCAAAACCATACTTAATACAAGCAATACGGCCAAGATGATAACTGCTAAAGATCCTTTAGACATTTTTTTTTGATTTTTTGGGATATCTTTAGTATTAGATATTTTTTAGTGGTTTTTATTGATTTTTTATAATTTTTTCAGCCTTTTTTATTATTTTTTAGTCCTTTTTTGTTTTATTATCTCACTTTTTATTGTCTCTTTACTTTTTCGTTTTTTTTGGTTTTATTATCACACCTTTTATTGTTTTTTTGCTTTTTCGCCTTTTATTTTTCACCTTTTGTTGTTTTTTTGTCATCTCACCTTTTGTGACTTTCTCGCTTTTTATTTCTATTTGCTCTTTATCGCTTTTTGCCTTTTATTATTTTTTACTCTTTGCACAATAAAAATTTTGTGCAACAAAAAAAGCCTTAAACAAGGCTTTTTATTTTAATTTTGTTTGTAGGTAAATTTGATACCTGGCCCCATTGAAGAAGCTAGTGACAAACTTTTTAGGTAAATACCCTTTGCTGTTGCTGGTTTGCTTTTTATAATAGCATCCATAACGGCATTTAAGTTTTGCAACAATTTTTCTTGTCCAAAGCTTACTTTGCCAATTGCAACGTGAACAATGTTTTGCTTATCAAGTCTGTATTCTACCTTTCCGGCCTTAGCTTCGGCAACAGCCTTTGCAACATCCATTGTAACTGTGCCACTTTTAACATTTGGCATAAGTCCTTTTGGTCCTAAAACTCTTGCTACTCTACCAACAAAGCCCATCATATCTGGTGTTGTGATACATACATCAAAATCAAGCCAATTGCCTTGAATTTTTGCAATCATATCTTCTGCACCAACATAATCTGCGCCAGCAGCTGTTGCAGCATCGGCAGCATTGCCCTTTGCAATAACCAAAACCTTAACTGACTTACCTGTGCCGTTTGGAAGAACAACTGTTCCTCTAACTTGTTGGTCTGCTTTTTTGCCATCTACACCAAGCTTTGCGTGAAGTTCTACAGTTTCATCAAACTTTGCATTGCTTGTTTGTAAAACAAGTTCTGTTGCTTTGCTTGCATCATAAACTTGATGTTTATCAACAAGTTTTGCAACTTCTAAATATCTTTTTCCTCTTTTCATAATTCCTCCTGTGGTGATAACGAAATTTCTTCTTCCACTTAATCTTCTACTGTTACGCCCATACTTCTAGCACTGCCAGCAATCATTTTCATAGCTGACTCTACGCTAGATGCGTTAAGGTCTTTCATTTTAAGTTCTGCAATTTCTCTAACTTGAGCTTTTGTTATTTTTGCAACTTTTGTTTTGTTTGGAACGCCACTGCCCTTTTCAATTCCGCAAGCTTTTTTAATAAGCACTGCTGCAGGTGGAGTTTTTGTGATAAAACTAAATGTTCTATCCTCGTAAGCTGTAACGATAACTGGAATAATTAAACCAACTTGGTCTTTTGTTGCATCGTTAAACTGCTTTAAGAAATCCATTGTTGGAATTCCATGAGGTCCAAGAGCTGAACCTACGCTTTGTCCTGGGGTAGCTTTTCCGCCAGGTAATTGCAATTTGATAACTGCTTTTACTTTTTTCTTTGCCATTTTTTCCTCCATTGTGGTTCATTTGAAATATGGCGCAAGCCAAATTTCTCCCACTTATTTATATTAAATAGGATAACCCTAAATAATAACTATATAATTAACCAATTTTTCTAATTTGGTCCAAAGCAACATCTAGTGGTGTTGTTCGACCAAACATTTCTACATTAACCTTTGCTTTTGCAAGCTGTGGGTCAATCTCAATACCCGTTCCGGTAACCTTATCAAAAGGCCCGCCAATAATTTCTACCGAATCGGTAACCTTTAACGAGGTATCTACCTTTTGGGTTTCTAGCCTCATGGTTTGAATTTCTTTTTCGGTAAGTTCTAGTGGCCTACCTTTTGGGCCAGCAAAACCTGTTATACCTCTAGTTCTAGTGATAGTATGCCAAATATCATCGCCATAAATCATTTTTACAAGCAAGTAGGTAGGAAACAATTTTTGCTTAACCACAACTTGTTTGCCATTATCTTTTGTTTGAATAACTTCTTCTTCTGGGCTAACAATTTCAAAAACTCTATCTTGAAGGTTATTTTTTGCAACAACCATTTCTAAGTTTTGTTTTGCTACATTTTCGTAGCCCGAGTTGGTATGCAAAACATACCACTTTGGTTTGTCATCTTTAACAACCATACTAATCTCCTATAGTCTTATTAAACCGCTACTATCTGCACTGCCCGCAGATGTTAGCAATTTTGATAGCATACCAAGCACATAATCAATGCCAAAAAGCAACAATGTGCAAAGCAAAACAATACCCAAAACAAGCAAAGTGTTTTTAACAACTTGACCAAATGTTGGCCATGTTACCTTTTTAAGCTCGGCAACAGTTTCCTTAACCTTGTTTGATTTAGGAGTTTCGGCCTTTTTTGCCTTTTTGTTTTTTTGCTTATCTTTTTTGCTAACTTTTTCGGCAGGTTTGCTAGCGGACTCTTGCACTTTGTTTGTCTCTACAGTTTGATTTGCATTTTGCTCGGCAAGCATAGGTTGAGCCTCTGCTGGTTGCGTATTTTTTTTATCTGGTTTTGCCACGATAAAACCCTCCTAATAAATTACTTTGCCTCTTTGTGAAGAGTTGTTTTTCTGCAGAAAGGACAGTATTTTTTATGCTCTATCCTATCTGGTGTATTTTTTTTGTTTTTCATTGTGTCGTAATTTCTTTGTTTGCACTCTGTGCACTCTAGTGTGATTTTATCTCTCATGGTTATCTCCTGTTTTTAATCTAAAAAATAGCACCCTTTTAAAGATGCTCTTTAATTTTAACACATAAATCAAGTTAAGTCAACAATATTTTTAAAAATGTTATTTATAATATTTAAGCCCACAAAATTGGCATTTTGGGTAAGATAAATGTGCTGTTTTTGTGGCATTGCGTTGTGTTTTAACCACGCTTGCTGGGCGGTGTTTGCAAAATGCGACAAAAATAGATGCGTGCAAAATATTTGGATTTTTTGAGTGATGGGAATATATTATGTGCGCGAGCCGAGGTGCTGGCCGGCACGATGCCCCAAAAAGATTTTTGGGAGTTTTGCGAATGCAAAACCGGCTTGCTTACGCAAGCCGGCATCGTGCCCCATTTCACCACATCTTTTATTCCATTTTTACAATTGTTATGTAGCCAAACTAAACAACTTCGACACTTTTGACATCTTTGCCTTTTGTGTTTGTTTTGCAATCGTTTAAAATAAAAGTCTTTATAACCTCAAAATTGTTAACATCGCCCAAATTATAGTCCCAACTTAACATATTATTTTCGCTAACTCGCTTTGTCTCGTCATTAACACAGCAAAGTTTAATGTTTGTGGTTTTTATACACAAATCATTGCCACCATTGCCAAAATACAAAACATCATCAGTCTTTGCGCCAGTTGTTGCTATAATATGGTTTACGCTAGCAACTTTCCCGCCATTAAACCTTATTTTTTGAAGTTTTCCAGTTTTAGAAAACTCACAATCTTGACAGTATATTTTATCAAATAATTTTTTGTGTCCACCAAGCACCTGCTCAATAACCGGCAACAAACCATCGCTAACAATAAATATTTTGTAGCCAAGGTGCCTAAGTTCCGTCAAGCACTCTATTGTTCCTTGCATAAGTTTTGTGCCCTTTGCAACATCGTCAATATCATTTTTTGATATGCCACCCATACCAAACAACTTTGACATTACTCTAAAAATAATTTTCATTCGGCGTGGCGAACTTACTTTTGCGCTGTTTTTAAGCGCTTTATTGCAAATGCGTTTTGGAACACCTATTTTTTGCAATAAAGTAACATATGGGTTTGTTGAATCATATGTTAATGTTCCATCAAAATCAAAAATAACAACTTTGTTATTTTGCAAAAGCTCTGCCATCTGCCACCTCTACCATTAGTTTAACACAGTTTAAAGCAAAACTCAATAGGCAATTAAACATTAAATCTAAACAGCACGACATCGCCGTCTTTCATAACATAGTCTTTGCCTTCCATACGAACTTTGCCAGCTTCTTTTGCTTTTACATATCCACCGCACGACAAAATATCCTCGTAGTTTGCAACTTCGGCCTTTATAAAGCCCTTTTCAAAATCTGTATGAATTTTTCCGGCGGCCTGAGGCGCTTTTGTGCCATTGGTAATGGTCCAAGCCCTAGTTTCTTTTTCTCCGGCAGTCAAAAAGCTGATAAGCCCCAAAAGTTTGTAGCTTGCCTTTACAAGCACATCAAGTCCACTTTCGGCAATGCCAAGGTCGGCATAAAAAGCATCCTTTTCGTCATCGCCAAGTTCGGCAATTTCTTCTTCTATCTTTGCGCAAAGCACAATAACTTCTGCGCATTCGGTTTTTGCGTAATCTTTAACAAGTTTAACATATTTATTATCTAGACTGCCAATTTCGTCCTCGCCAATATTTGCGCAATACAAAGTTGGCTTGTCGGTTAGCAAGAAAAACCCTTGAACAATTTTTTTATCCTCTTCGGATAAATTAAGGGCCCTTATTGGCAAACCTTTTTGAAGTTGCTCAATGCAAAGTTCGCAAAGCCTAGCCTCATCTTTTTGCTCTTTGCTAGCATTGCCACCATGTGCTATTTTTGATACTTTTTCATATCTTTTTTGCACGGTTTCTAAGTCGGCGAGCTCAAGCTCGGTGTTTATTGTGTTTATATCATCAATAGGGTCTATTTTGTTGTTTACGTGAATAATCTTTTGGTCCTCAAAACACCTAACAACCTGCACAATTGCATCAACCTCTCTAATATGGCTTAAAAACTTGTTGCCAAGTCCCTCGCCATGACTAGCGCCTTTTACAATACCTGCAATATCAACAAACTCTATAACTGCTGGCGTTACCTTTTGGCTGTTATACAATTTTGCAAGTGCATCTAGTCTATGGTCTGGCACAGCAACAATGCCAACATTTGGCTCGATTGTGCAAAATGGATAATTCGCGCATTCTGCCCCTGCTTTTGTTATCGCATTAAAAAGCGTGCTTTTCCCTACATTTGGAAGTCCTACAATACCTAATTTCATTTTTCAATTTCCTTCGGGTTAAATGATAGCACCAAATAAGTTTTTTTGCAACAAATTAGCCCAAAATATATAAAGCACAAGCCATTTTGCGTAAATAAGCCAACATTATTAAAATGAAGTGCCAAGTGGCAAAACCATACCCAAACAAAACAATGTTGATATATTTTTAAAAAAAGAAGTTTAAAAAAGTGTGCAAACAAAATTGTAAAAAGCAAAAAATGTGTGATATAATAAAAATATGGAAAAAAACAAAACAATTTGTGCTATAAGCACCCCACTTGGAAATGGTGGAATTAGTATTGTAAGAATGAGCGGTGAAAACAGCAAAAACATTTTGCAAAAAGTGGCAAGCGTTGATGTAAACAAAATGGAGCCACGCAAAATGTATTTATCAAAAATTCACACACAAAATTTTGACGAACAAGCCCTTGTTGTTTGGTTTAAAGCACCAGCATCATACACTGGCGAAGATATGGTAGAAATTCAGTGCCACGGTGGCATTGCAATTGCAAACGGAATTTTAAACCAACTTATCACTTGTGGTGCAACTCTTGCCGAAGCTGGCGAATTTACAAAGCGAGCCTTTGTAAACGGCAAAATGTCGCTTGATAGCGCCGAAGGCGTGATTGATATGATTAACGCCCAAAGCGAAGAGGCCGTTAAAGCAGGATATAATTTGCTAACTGGAAAGCTTAAAGAACGAGTAAATCAAATTCAAAGCAAGTTAACCGATAGCCAAGCAAAAATTGAGGTTGCCCTTGACTATCCAGAAGAAGATATTGATTACAGCACCAGTGCCGAGATTAAAGGCGAGCTTGCCGATGCACTTAAACAAATTGAAGATTTGCTACTAACCACAAACACCGGAAAGCTTGTTAAAAACGGGGTTAATGTGCTAATTTTGGGCAAGCCGAACACAGGCAAAAGCAGTTTGCTAAACAGCCTTGTTGGATACAACCGTGCAATTGTAACAAACATTGCCGGAACAACCCGAGATACAATTGAAGATAGCTATAATTACAAAAACTTAACCTTTAATGTTATAGATACTGCTGGCATAAGAGAAGCCGAAAGTATTGTAGAAAAAATTGGCATAGAACGCGCCGAAGAAAATGTAAAAAGCGCTGATATAATTTTGGTTGTGCTAGATGGCAGTAAACCAATAGAGCCAGAGGACGAAAAAATTTTGTCGCTTGTAAAAGATAAAATTGTGCTTTATGTAATTAACAAAATTGACCTACCGAAAAAGATAGACAAAACTTTTGACCAAATGATAGAAATTAGCGCTTTGCGAAATCAAAAAGTAAACGCCTTAAAAGAAGATATTTACAACCTTGTTGTTGATAAAAATATGTTATCGGGCAGTTTGCTTATAACAAACACAAGGCATGCAAATGCACTAAAAAAGGCAAGCGAGTTTTTAAAATCGGCAATAAGCCAAATAGAAGCCGGCTCCACCCTAGACCTTGTTGCAACCGATATAAAATCGGCTTGGTTGGAACTTGGGAGCATAACCGGTGTTTGCAGTAATGAAGAAATTATAAACACAATATTCTCTAAATTTTGCCTTGGAAAGTAGTTTTTAAAAAATGTTGTATTATTTAAACATCTAACTTAAACCACCTTCAACCACAAAAAATTAGATATTGACAAAATTTATATATTTGATAAAATACTCATGAGGATACTATATGAAAAAACGATTGAGCGGGCTTAAACTTGATTGGTTTGTTACAAAGCAAGATTTTTGCGCCCCAAACAGCACAAACTTAACACACGCTTTGGGATACAAGCATTTTGAAAAATTTGAGCCAATAACTTTAACCGAGGCCGTAAATTTTTATGAGGACGCCCTACTTTTGATGCGCGATGGGGCAGAAAAAGACACTGCAACCTATTTGCACAAACTTGCAATTTGCAACAATATTTCTAAGTTAGATTTTAACTTTATTGTTGATGAAAATGCAATTTATAACAAGCAACATTTATGCAACAAATACTATTTTTTTAAAATGGTTGATGCCGAAAGAATTAGACTTTGCACCAGCGATGTAGAAATACCTTTAAAATGGCTAGACAAAAAAATAATAAAAGGCCTAACCAACATAAAATTTAGATTTGTGCTTTTAGATAACAACAGCCAAAAAGTGCCAGTAGAACTTTACTACAACAGGCACGGCGAACACAATCACCCAATGCTTTTTGTAAAAGCAAGTGTAAATTTAAACGGCAAAACAGCAAATATTTTTGGAAAGGTTACCAAAGGGCTTGGTGGAAATTACATTACAAAATTTAAAGTAGAACAAAAAAATTTGGAAGAAAAAATGGACTTGATATAGCCCATTTTTTTGTGCTGTTTTTTAAGCCACAATGTGCAAAAAAATAAAATGGGTTTTAATTTGATGTTTAAGTTTTTTGCAATTTGTGTTTTAATTTTTAAACCATTATATCAACAAACAATAAAAGGTTTTTGCAATTTGCAACAAGCACTTTATTTTTTTTTAACATAGTGATATAATTTGAGGGTTAGGTGTTTTATGAGTAATTTAAAAAACAAAAATTATGATGCAGTTGTTGTTGGTGCTGGCCACGCCGGTTGTGAGGCCGCCCTTGCACTTGCTAGAACAGGAATAAAAACAGTTATGTTAACCCTAAGCCTAGATAGCATAGGTTTTTTGGCATGCAACCCAAGCATTGGTGGAACAGCAAAAGGACAAATTGTTGGTGAAATTGATGCCCTTGGTGGCGAAATGGGGAAAAATGCAGATAAATGTGCTATTCTTATGCGTATGTTAAACACAAGCAAGGGCCCGGCAGTGCAATCTTTGCGTGCGCAAGAAGATAAGACTATGTATCATGTAGAAATGAAAAAGGTGCTAGAAAATACACCAAATTTGGATATAAGGCAAGCCGAAGTTACAAAACTTTTGCACAAAAATGGCAAGTTATATGGCGTTAAAACGGCACTTAATGAGATTTATTATTGCAAAGCTGTTGTGCTTTGCACAGGTGTTTACTTAAAAAGCCGAATTATAATTGGAAATCACACCGAGCCAACGGGACCAAACGGATTTAAGCATGCTGAAAAACTTACACAAAGCCTTAAAGAGTGTGGATTTGAAATATTTAGATTTAAAACCGGCACCCCAACCCGAGTTGATTTTGACACCATAGATACAACAAACTTGGAAGTTCAACGAGGCGATGAAAACATAGAGCCATTTAGCAAGCTAACCAAAAAACAACCAAAAAACAAAGCCGTTTGTTATTTAACCTACACCAATCCAAACACTCACAAAATTATTTTGGATAACCTTAAAAAAAGCCCTATTTACAGTGGCCTTATTAAAGGCATTGGCCCACGATATTGCCCTAGCATAGAAACAAAAATCGTAAGGTTTAAAGATAAGCAAAGGCATCAACTATTTTTAGAGCCCGAAAGTTTGGACACAAAAGAAACATATATGCAAGGCCTATCTACAAGTTTGCCAATTGATGTTCAGCAACAAATGTTAAACAGCATTGCTGGCCTAGAACACGCAAAAATTATGCGAGATGCTTATGCCATAGAATATGATTGCATAAACAGTTTGCAACTATTCCCTACCCTAGAATACAAAAACATTAAAGGCATTTTTTGCGCCGGACAAATTAACGGAACAAGTGGATACGAAGAAGCCGGTTGCCAAGGTTTGATTGCTGGAATAAACGCCAGCCTAGAAATTAAAAACAAACCTCAACTTGTGCTTAAACGAGACGAAGCCTTTATTGGCGTGTTGATTGATGACCTTGTTACAAAGGGAACAAACGAGCCATATCGTATGCTAACCAGCAGGGCAGAATATCGTTTGCATTTAAGGCAAGATAACTGCGACCTAAGGCTAACACAAATTGGCCGAGATGTTGGGCTTGTTGACGACACAAGATGGAAGCTATTTTTAAAAAAGAAAGCTAACTTAAAAAAGGCCGAAAAAGAACTTGAAAAAATTATCGCCCCAAACAAGGCCGTAAATGATATGTTGCAAAGTGTTGGCGAGGTGCCTCTTTACACCGGAACAAGTGTTAAAAACCTGCTTAAGCGAAGCCATGTAACAGCACAAATGTTGCAAAAAACACTTGGGCTATTTAAAGACCAAAAGCCTGATGTCTTAAACGAGCTGACTATCGAAACCAAATATGCTGGATATATAGAAAAAGAGCAACGCCAAATTGACGAAGCAAAAAGGCAAGAACGAATGGTTTTGCCACAAGACTTTGATTACAGCACAATTGCGGGGCTTAGACTAGAAGCGCGAGAAAAACTAAACAAGGTCAAACCATTAAATATGGGGCAAGCAAGCCGAATAAGTGGTGTTAGCCCAGCAGATATTTCAGTTTTGACAGTCTTTTTAAAGGCAAAAAAGCTAATTTAAGTTTTGCAAATTATGCCCTTAAAATTTAAGTAAAATATTTGTAGAGTAAAAAATCTTTGAGCAGTTAATTTGCCCAAAGATTTTTTATATTTTTTGCTGTTCAATTTTTGCTTGCTATTTATCCATTTGCTTGCCATTTGCCCCTTCGCTTGCCATTTGCCCCTTCGCTTGCCATCTACCCTGCCCTATGCCGTTTTGGGTTTTGCCACTTTTGTGAGGCCCTTAATTTTTGCAATTAGTAATCTATTTTGCAAGGCCCATAACAAGCGTTGCGTTTGCTGTTTGCCATATGCTTTGCCACAAGCCACAAAAACAAAAAAAGTTCCATTACGGAACTAATTTTTCTGCTTTATCATTACTAAAACTACACTTTCGACTGTTAAACACACGACTTGCGTTTTTGTAAATATTTTTTACATAATCATCTAGTGCAACCTTTTTATTTGTGCCCAAAATGTGAACATAAACTTTAAGGCCGTGGTCCAAACTATTAACCATATTTGCTTTTTGACACTCATAAGCCAAATCTTTGGTAAGTTCTACAACTTCTGGCAAAAGTTTGTTTACGTGCTCGATATTTTGTTTGTTAACCTGGCTTAAACCCAATTTTATTTGTTTTAAAAGCAAGTTATTAAATTTGATAAACTCTTTTGTTTCGGATAGTTCTTTAAAATCTGGGCGCCATTTAAGGCCAAGTAATGTGGCTGTCATAAGATACTCCGATTTGGTGTAATCTTTTTTATTGCCAAGCTTTATATCTCTGTTTAACAAATTTTCTGCAACTGTAAGCCAATCGAGATCAGTTTCTTCTATTGTAAAAATTTCATAATCCATAACCACACCTCATTTAGTTTAATTATAAACCAAAAGTGGCACATTGTCAATATGCAAAGTGCAATTTATCACAAATCCATTTCTTTAGTAAATTCGGCACTTTTAGCCATATCGCTTGCCTTGGAATTTTCTTGCTGCTTTATTTGCATATCAGAAAATTTTTTTGCAATTTTTATCAAATTTTCTTCTTTTTGATTGTTCGAGACCTTGTTCATCGAACCAAAAATAGATTCCAACACTCCACCATCTAGCGAAAGCCCAGCTTTTTTTTCTTTTTCCACTTGTGGCACTGGCTGTTTTGGAAGTTCTACAAACGGCTTTGCCATTGTTTTTTTTGCACTAAATTTTGTAGATTTATCTAGTTTTGGCGAGCTTGTTTTCGCGATACTAACTTTTTTAGCACTTTCACCTGGTGCTTTGATTGTTGCTTGTTTGCTGGTCTTTGTTTGCACAGCCACCTTTGTTTGTGATGCTGTTTGTGATTTTTGTGCCACTGCGCTTATGGTTTGAATATTGCCACTTTCTAGCGCCTTTGTGCTTTGAACTATGTAAGTTTGCGCTTGGGTGGCGAACCTTTCGTTTAACTTATTCCAACCCATACTCAGCACAACATCTTGCAAAACTTTTGCACGATGAGCCTCAATAATTCCATCTAATAGTGTGTTTAAAATTAAATAATATCTAGGGTTTGTTGGGCTTATGCCATCGCTTGACTTTTTAAGTTCATCTAAAATTATTTTTCCAACAATCGCCTTTTTTAAAAGCGACAAACGCCTTTCGTAAAGCAACTGGCTGTTTTTTTCTATATCGCCAAGGGTTTGCTGTTTAAGGTTTGATTGAAGCATTTTTCGTGCAACAATCAAATCTACATCATCGTTAAACTCTTTGTTTAAAAAGCCCTCATCTTGTTTGGTGTAAACATTAAAATATTTAAACGCATCAACCAAAAAACTTGCACTGCTTTTTGACCTGAATGTTTGCAAAGACGCTACATTTGTGTTTTTGTATTTGCCACCCATTCTGGTTATAGTTTCAAGCAACTGAAGCGTTGCAGTATCCTCGCCTGTTTGGTCATCTTTGCCAAACTTTATAGCAAACTCTATCACACCAAAATTTTTAAACGACATCTTGCTTTCGCAAAATGTTGTGTTGCCATAAGAATATTGATAAACTTTTGTTAACTTTACAAGTTGGTCAATAAGTTGCTGGCTTAGGCAATAATTGCCGTTTTTGTTAAAATCGCCAAACATAAGGTTATCTATGGCGTCTAGCATTCTGGTAATTAAAAAGTAATCGTTATCCTTTTTGGTTGGGCTTTGAATTATCCCGTTTGATATGCTATCTAACTCCATCACCCCTCACTACAAAACTTGTTCTTCGGTATTATTTTGCACATTTTTTTGCTGTGCAACACTGCCCTCAACCTCACTTTTTTGTGCTGTGCTGGCCTTTTTGCTTTGGTCATACATTTGTGCACCCATTGAGGTTTTTAGCGCGTTTGTTTGTTGCATAGAAATATCTTTTTGGCACTCGGCAACAAACCTATCATTTTCTTTATTCCAACTAGCTTTAAGTGCCACATTTTGAAGCACATCGGCACTGTGAATATCAACAAGGCCATCTAGCACTTGATTTAAGTGCCTGTAATATCCGGGCATACCTTCCTTTACAAACCAACCGTTAATTTTGTAAGACTCTTTTGCGTAGTCGGTCAAAATATCTTTGCCGGCATCATATTTAGAAAGCATTTTTAAACGCTTGCCAAGCAACGATTTGTAACGCTGGTCAATAAGTGGCATTACGGCACGCTTTAAGGTGTTTTCGTAATTTTTTCGTGCCAAAATTAAATTTATTTCTTCTTCATTTTTATCTCTGGCAATAAGTCCATCTTCTTTTTTGCTTACAACATTAAAATATTTAAGCATATCAACAACATATGTGTTGCTTTCTTTTGCAGTGTAAACGGCAACATTTGCTGAGTTTGTGTTTTGATAGTATCCGTTTGCCCTATCAATAGTTTCTAGCACCTGCAACGTTGCACTTGTTGTGCCGTTTGCCTTGTTGTTTTTAAGTTTTATTGCAAAATCTAGTTTGCCGTAGTCACCAAAATCGGTGGCACTTTGACAAAATGTTGTAGATCCAAATGAATATTGATACACTTTGCGCATATTAAGTAGTTCGGTATTTATTCCACTGTTTATTATATACGAGCCCTTTTTGTTAAAGTCGCCAAGCATAAGGTTATCCATAACATCAATTGCTTGCGTTTGCTTGTAATAATTTATTTCACTGCTGTTATACAAATATCCGCCCTGAGTATCCACCCTTGCGTATCTATCATCTTTTTGCTGAACTTTTAGTTGCACTTTTGGTGCATCTGCAGTAGCTGTTTTTGAGATGTTATCCTGTTCCATATCAAACCACTCCTTTTTTGTATTATAACACACGCATTTTGCCATTGCAAACAAAATGCCTTTGCCACACTTTTTTAGTATTTACTTTTTGATGCCTTTTTACAACAAAATCACTTAAAAATATCGTCCACAAGTTCCGACTCGGCCATTGGTGCAATTGGGGGGAGGTCCTCGTCTTGCGCTTTTGGTTTTCGCTTTGCACTTGCTGGCATAGATTTTTCCAAACTTTCGGCATCTGCATCGCTTGTCATATTCATAAATGTTGTAAACTCTCTTACAAACTTAAGCTTTATGGTATCCAAGCCACCATTACGATGCTTTGCAACAATAAGGTCTACAATGCCCGGTTTTGGTGCATCTTCGGCCGCATACATATCTGGGTTGTAAATAAACATAACAATATCGGCGTCCTGCTCAATCGCTCCACTTTCTCGCAAATCGGCAAGCATTGGTCTGTGGTCAGGCCTTTCTTCTAGATAACTGACTTAGCAAAATTATTGGCACATCAAGTTCCTTTGCCGCAATTTTTAAGGTTCGGGTGATATTGCTAATTTCTTGCTGTCGGTTTTCTTGGCCCTTTCCGCTATTTGCTGAATTCATAAGCTGAACGTAATCAATCATAACAAGGTCTAGGCCTTTTTCTCGCTTTAGCTTTCGGCACTCGTTTAAAATTTGGCCGGCTGTGATAAGCGAACTATCGTCAACATAAATGTTGCTATCAACAAACTTTCGCTTTGCCTCCCAAAGTGCCTGCCAATCTTCGGCGGTTTCTTCGCCAATCAAA
>ERZ808246.718-NODE-718-length-26373-cov-3.689414_pt1 | contig 26373 bp, 20 predicted proteins | sample MGYA00521083_ERZ808246 | MGnify/ENA primary metagenome ERZ808246 (study PRJEB31516, sample SAMN03275577) | gut metagenome | biome: mammalia-associated habitat; material: feces | host: Papio cynocephalus | place: Kenya | collected 2012-07-07 ...
GAGGCCGGATTTTATCATCCTCGATCCCCCCAGAGATGGCGTGCATCCGAAGGCTCTTCCGAAAATTCTCGCCTACGGCGTGCAGAACATCCTGTACATTTCCTGTAAGCCGACCAGCCTCGCGCGAGATCTTCCTCTGATGCGGGAACAGGGCTATGTCCCGGTTCGCGGCGTCAGCGTCAACCAATTCCCGAAAACCGCGAACGTGGAGACGGTGGTACTGATGTCACGAAAAGATAAATGAGTTCCAAAAAGCAGAGTATTTCCATACTTTTTAACGAATACAGGATTCTACGAGAGGGAAGGAGACGCATGATGCCAATGACAAGAGCAATCCGGCACACAGCTGCTCTCCCTTTTTACTCTCTTGGGCAGCTGGGCTCCGGACTGGATGCGGAGCTTACGAAAGGCTATCGTCCGCAATGTCCGGAAAGCGCACGAGGGAAGGTTGATGGAATCACAGTGGACGAGACAAAAATCAATTTGTCTTTACCTTCACCCAATTTGACCAACTTTCATCTTTCTTTGGAGCACTTTGGACGATATCCGGAAAATCCATAATATAGATGGAACCATCATCGTCAACAAAGAGATCACCTCTTTGTACAGATCCGGGCATGTTTCCATTTGCATCGACATTTTGCCTGGTCAGCACCGTTGAAGTTGGACTGATGCAGTCTGATGAGTAAAACGCATCCGGCGCATGATAGCCTTCCATTCCTTTGTAGTCATTTTTCATAACATACAATTTTCCCTCATTTCCAACCTCTTAAAAAATACAAAAATGCCAACAAAGCGCGGCATTGAATAGACAATTCGCACTATAAATCTACTTCATCATAACGCCGATTTCAACCACTACAGACGAGATGCCCCATGTGGGTTTTATTTCACCGGAATTTCTTGCATCACATCCCCTTAGGAAGTTAGGAGGCCAGGTACATGACGTGGTATCCTTCTGCACCGGTTGAATTTTATCGCCTTTTTTTCTATAATTCGACGATTCAGAAATACAGAAACGCATGATAAAATAGCATTGTTGCGCAGTGCTTAAAGAGATATGTAAGCATATCCATGATGATAGGAAAATGAAAAATCTAAGATTAAAAGAAGCATCCCAAAACGATCTTGATCAGATCAGGACACTGTATTGGAGCCTTTTGGAAAGTTCGCCGAAATATGCTCAGATCCTGCAGTGGAAAAAGAATATCTATCCGAATGATGATGACTGGAATGCTTATATTGCAAACGGCGAGATGTATTTGATTCTGCAGGATGGAGATGTGATTGGCGCAGTAGCGGTGACCAATGCGCAGTCGAACGACTACAGGAAGATTCACTGGGCAATTACTGCTGAAGATCAGGACGTAACAGTAGTGCATCTGCTGATGATTTCACCTGAATATCAGGGACATGGCGTGGCAACAGCAGTACTTGATAAAATTGTCAAGCTGGCCGAAGATAAAAAGAAAAGAGCAGTGCGACTGGATGCGATCAAAACGAATGTGCCAGCACAGAAATTGTATGAAAAATACGGCTTTGTTAATTGCGGAACAGCTCAGGAGTACTATGAAAGTACAGGCACGACAGAATTCATATTTTATGAATATGCACTGGCGGAGTAACAACTGCATATGAAGGAATAAGAATACCGATAAATCGGAAGTTGTCGGTTTCTTTGTCGCCATATTCCAAAAACTTGTTTTGCTTTTACATTGACAAATTGGATGATCGGGCCCGAAATGATAACTGCAACGATAGAGCCGATTACGATGGCTGCCAGTTTTTTTATTAAATCACGCAATGGAAATGCTGCATTTTTATAGGTACACATTATTAAATTCCTCTATCCGCACAAATCCCGATTTGCCGAAATATCTTTCTAACTTTCCCGATTTTAAAGGCTTTACAGCCTGTTCATTAGTGAAATGATATGTATTTTTGGGCGTATAAATTATGGTCTAACGCACGAATACAAAAAGCAGATTTCTTCATATATAGGGCCTGCTTTTGTCGGAGCTGGAACGCTTTCTGGTGGACGGCGAAACAGCGGAGGAAGCACCGCGGAATTGAGAGAGCCTGATTTCAGAAAAGCAGAGTATAGTGGTCAGAATGCGGAAGGAGATAAATGATAATGAGAAAAATACTGATTGTTATTGATATGCAGAATGATTTTATCGATGGCTCGCTGGGAACGAAGGAAGCCATGTCCATCGTTCCGGCGGTTCTGAAGAAGATTTGTTCGTATGCCCCGGAAGATATCTTTGCTACACGCGACACCCATCGGGAGAATTATCCTCAGACACAGGAGGGAAGAAATCTTCCTGTGGAGCACTGCATCAAGGGAAGCACAGGCTGGCAGATTCGAACAGAGATTGCAGAACGGATTTGGGATGATCATGTTTTCGATAAGGAGACATTTGGTTCTGTGAAGATGGCAGAGTATTTCCGGAATCTGAATGCGCAAGAAGAGCTCGAAGTCGAACTGATCGGGCTCTGTACGGACATCTGTGTGGCCAGCAATGCATTGTTACTGAAGGCGTATATGCCGGAAGTGAAGATTTCCGTAGATCCTGCGTGCTGTGCGGGGGTTACACCGGAACAGCATAAGGCAGCGCTGGAAACAATGCAGTCGTGTCAGATTCATCTGACTGGTGCCTGATTCTCCGTTTTCTGGTCCCTCATTATTATGCGGTGAGGTATAAAATCTGTGTCGGAGTCATCTCCCATGATCAGCCTCGGATGATCACGGCTATCTTTTACATTAATGAGATTCATGGCTTTCTGCAGACAATTTCACAAAATTCATCGCAAACTGTCTGGCAACATTGTATAATATTATGATGAAAATGTGAAATTACATAATTATAAACTCAGATGAATGTTGTTCTTGTAACTAAGCGTGAAAGAAAATTGGGCGAAGCTATACCGAACAATCTCTATGTCATTGAAAATACGGGACTTGATGGAATCATTATTTGGCAAGATGAGCAAAATTGCGGTGGGCAGGAAAACGCTGGACAGCATGCATCTGAAGAAATGAAAAGCAGAGGGGGGCTATGGATGCTTACCAACCACCTTTCCATATGACAGACCGTATTATTAATCTGGTTGCAGCCATCAGTGAGCAGGTTGGCCGGATTACGGTACTGTCTCATGGAAACTTAAACCCGCATTTGAGAAAAGAAAACAGAATACGTACCATCCATTCTTCTTTGGCAATAGAGCATAATTCCCTGTCGTTGGACCAGGTGACAGCTATTCTGGATGGCAAGAGAATATTGGGTAATCCCAACGAGATTCAGGAAGTGAAGAATGCTTACGATGCATATGAGCTTATGCTGACCTTAAATCCTTATTCGGTGAAGGATCTGCTGAAGGCTCATAAACTTATGATGACTGGCCTGATTCGAGAAAACGGTTCTTTCCGTCAGGGAAATGTTGGTGTCTTTGATGGAAATGTGGTGATTCATGTTGCTCCTCCGGCCAGACTTGTGCCGCAGGAAATGGCGAATCTCTTTGAATGGTATCAGAAATCAGAACTGCACCCTCTGATCAAAAGTGCTGTTTTTCATTATGAGTTTGAATTCATACATCCCTTTGCGGACGGCAATGGCCGCATGGGCAGAATGTGGCACAGTCTGCTTCTTGGTGTATGGAATGAGATCTTCTACTGGCTGCCAGTGGAGGATCTGATACGGAATCGTCAGCAGGAGTATTACAATGCCCTTGGAAAGTCGGATCATGAAGGTGACAGTGCTGTCTTTGTAGAATTGATGCTGGAAATTTTACTTGATACATTGAAGGAAACTGATGTAGTTGGGGAAAAAGAGAAATCCAATGTGACAAAACGACACAACCATGACGTATTGGAACGTGAAGATGTCGTTTTGGGAAAAAAGATCGAAGCGTTGTTGATTCAGAACCCTGGAATTTCTCAAAAAGTTATGGCAGATGAGTTGAATATGAATGCCAGAACATTGCAGAGGAAAATGAAAAAGCTTACGCAAGAAGGCAGGATAGAGCGCGTAGGAGGTAAGCGCTATGGTCATTGGATTGTGAAAAAGCAGTAATGCTGTGAACAGTGCATGGATCAGGATTCCAAACGATATGTGGAGCGGTGGCTTGCTTACTGCGCAGGTATCTTCCGGGCTTTGATTGCGGTGGGTGAAATCATGGCCGGGGATCCGGATACGTTGGAAGACTCGAAGCGAAAGGGCATTTACATGGAATTCAAAGGGACAGGCGGTGCAGTCCAATGGCGACAAGTTTAAGTGAACCCACGAAGAAACGGATTCTGCAGGTGTGCGTAAAGCTCTTTTTGGAGCAGGGATACCGGAAGACAACGATGGCGGAAATCATCGAACAGGCCGGTGTTTCCAGCAGCAGCTTCCAGAATATTTTCCGCGCGAAGGACGGCGTACTGACAGAGCTTGTGCGGTTCATGTTCGAGAATCAGTTTGCGATGGCAAGAAGCGCGGCAAGTGCCAAGCTTCCGCCGGTTTATGTCTATGCAGTGGAAACTGCAATTCAGATGACGCTTACAGAGCTGAATGAGAACCTGCGTGAAATCTATATTGAAGCCTACACGCAAAAGGATGCCTGCGAGTACATTCAGCATGAAACGGCGAAGGAGCTGTACCGGATTTTCGGATCGTACCAGCCGGAGCTGACAGAGCGGGACTTTTACGAGCTGGAAATCGGGTCGGCGGGCGTTATGCGGGGCTATATGTCCCATCCCTGTGATGAAGAGTTCACACTGGAAAAAAAGCTCCGTTTGTTTTTCCTGATGAGTCTTCGGGCTTATAACGTTCCAAAGGAAGAAATGAATCAGGTCATCCGGTTCGTGGAGGAACTTGATATCCGTGCGATCTCCGAGCAGGTTATGCAGAAACTGTTCCAGGCGCTTGCGATGCATTATGAGTTCTCTCTGCAGGAGCTGATGCAGAAAACAGTAAGGAAAGCAACACAATCACGATTTCCACATCCGATAACGTGACTGCAAATGTGACCAGCAAGGACATCAATGGGCAAGGACGGCTTGTGCCTGCGCCATGGTGCTTTCATACAAAAGGAAACCGGACCGGGCCTCTTATAAGGGCGGGTTCGGTTTCCTTTTTGCCGGAGAAGACAGCAGTATCTGCCGGAGAGGGCAGAGACATAGAAAAGCAGTCAGCACCTGATGCAAGAAGCTGTTATAATGAGAAACGTTGTGTCTTAACCGGATGGTGCGGGAATGGCGTAAGAGCGCCGAATGCGGGGTAGAAAGAGGAGAAGCATTGTATGGAAAAGAAGATTAACCTGACGGAGGGCCCGCTGGCAAGGCAGATTCTGGTGGTAAGTCTGCCGCTTGCCTTGTCCAATCTGCTTCAGGTTCTGTTCAACATGTCGGATGTTGCCATTGTCGGGCGGTTTGCAGGATCTACGGCGCTGGGATCGGTAGGATCCACCAGTATTTTTGTTACGCTGTTTACCGGCTTTCTGATCGGACTGGGCAATGGCATCAATGTGCTGGTGGCACGGTTTTACGGTGCGAGACATCCGGAAAGTGTTCAGAAGACGATTTCCTCCGCCTTGATCGTCAGTCTGATTGCAGGGATCATTCTGCTGTTTGCAGGTCTTTTGGGGTCTCCGGCGCTTCTTCGGCTTCTGAATACAAAGCAGGATCTTCTGCCGGGAGCCATCCTTTACCTGCGGGTGTATTTCTTTGGCATGCCGGCACTTGCCCTGTACAACTTTGGCAATGCGGTGTTCAGCGCGATCGGTGAGACGAGAAAGCCCTTGGTGTATCTCTCGATAGCAGGTGCGTTGAATATCGTACTCAATCTGTTTTTTGTGATTGTCTGCGGACTTAGCGTTATGGGCGTTGCCCTGGCAAGCGCCATTTCGCAGTGCGTGTCAGCAGGCTTGATTCTCCATGCGCTGATCAAGGTACAGGACTGCTATGCGCTTCATTGGAAGGAGGTCCGTCTGGATCCCGAGGTCACAAAACGTATTCTTTTGCTGGGAGTCCCTGCAGGAATGCAGAATGCCATCTTCGCGATTGCCAATCTGTTCATTCAGGCGGGTGTCAACTCCTTTGACTCTCTGATGGTCAAGGGCAATTCCGCGGCTGCCAATGCTGACGCCATGATCTATGATGCCATGGCGGCGATCTATATGGCCTGTGCGAGCTTTATGAGTCAGAACTATGGAGCGGGGAAGATGGATCGTGTGAAGAAGAGCTACTTCATCAGTCTTGCGTATTCCTTTGGCCTGGGTCTGCTTCTCGGTTCTATGCTTCTTGTGTTCGGGAGACAGTTTCTTTCCCTCTTTACAACGGAGGTGGCGGTTATTGATGCCGGAATGAAGCGTGTCAGGGTCATGGCATTTGCCTATTGTATTTCTGCCTTCATGGACTGTACGATTGCAGCATCCCGCGGTCTGGACAAAACGGTGGTGCCGACCATCCTTGTGGTACTCGGGTCATGCGTTTTTCGCGTGATCTGGGTTTATACGATTTTCGCTCGTATTCATACCATCCCTGCACTGTACCTGCTGTATCCGTGCTCCTGGTCGCTGACGGCGTTGGCGGAAATCATTTATTTTGTCCGATGCTATAAGCAGGCCATGAAAATTTTTCCTTCGTGAAGCCGTCAGAATCGCCCTGCCGGTATGACGCAGAAGGACTGGCTGGAGCGTCTCACCTTCTCGGGTTTATCAGGCACTGAAAAAGAGCAGATGCCTTGATCAGTACCTTGTTTCGAATTACGACATCCTGCATACACAGAGTACAAATTATGTGGTTCGGGATATCGAGGATTACTTGAAGGATCGGGAGGTAACTGCATAGAGGCTGATTTTGCGTCTTGCTAAAGTGAAGACTCTGACACTGGAGCAGGCAGTGGATATCTATTACCGGAGCCGTCTGGCAAAATCACAAAAATGAAAAGAAGTAATCGTCTGTCAGATACAGATAAAATGACGGATAAAGACTGAAGGATAGTGCATTCTTCTGGCGTAGAACCCCGCCGCTGATTTTTCATCAGCGGCGGGGTTCTACGCCAGGGTGGATGATTTGATGTTTATGAAAAACGATGTTTATGAAAAGCTGCGTGGTACGCAAACCAAAAACTTCTTGACGAAGGTCCCACGGCCCTGCTATGTTTGGTATATAAACCAGAGCCCCGAGCAAAGGGCACTTACATAGAATTCAAAAGGACAGGCGGTGCAGTCCAATGGCGACGAGTTTAAGTGAACCCACAAAGAAACGGATCCTGCAGGTATGTGTGAAGCTCTTTTTGGAGCAGGGATACCGGAAGACAACGATGGCGGAAATCATCGAACAGGCCGGTGTTTCCAGCAGCAGCTTCCAGAATATTTTCCGCGCGAAGGACGGCGTACTGACAGAGCTTGTGCGGTTCATGTTCGAGAATCAGTTTGCGATGGCAAGAAGCGCGGCAAGTGCCAAGCTTCCGCCGGTTTATGTCTATGCAGTGGAAACTGCAATTCAGATGACGCTTACAGAGCTGAATGAGAACCTGCGTGAAATCTATATTGAAGCCTACACGCAAAAGGATGCCTGCGAGTACATTCAGCATGAAACGGCGAAGGAGCTGTACCGGATTTTCGGATCGTACCAGCCGGAGCTGACAGAGCGGGACTTTTACGAGCTGGAAATCGGGTCGGCGGGCGTTATGCGGGGCTATATGTCCCATCCCTGTGATGAAGAGTTCACACTGGAAAAAAAGCTCCGTTTGTTTTTCCTGATGAGTCTTCGGGCTTATAACGTTCCAAAGGAAGAAATGAATCAGGTCATCCGGTTCGTGGAGGAACTTGATATCCGTGCGATCTCCGAGCAGGTTATGCAGAAACTGTTCCAGGCGCTTGCGATGCACTATGAGTTCTCTCTGCAGGAGCTGATGCAGGAAACAGAAGGAAAAGAAACTGACAGGAAAGGAGACAACGAATGAAGATGAAGCAGCTGACAGCAGGTATCATTGCGCTGGTTATGAGCACCAGTCTACCGATGACGGCCTATGCCGCCGACTGGTATCTGGAAGATGGCGACGTTACCGTAAACGCAGATGATGCCGGACAGACGGTAACGCAAGGCAGCGGCTCAGCCGTACCGGATGAGGACCCTGTTATCTCGCAGCGGGATAGTTCTGCGGAGACAAGCAACACAATCACGATTTCCACGTCCGACAATGTGACTGCAAATGTGACCATCAAGGACATCAATATCAGCAGCAGTCAAGATGCAATTGATGTGAAGGGAAGCTCCAGTGCCAACATTACACTGGAGGGAGAGAACAAGGTATTCTCTGAATCCGGCTCCGGACTGCATGTTTCGGAAGGTGATGTGACCATAAACGGAAATGGTTCTCTGGAGGCTGAGGTTCGGGAGGATCCTGTTGAGGACTATAACCACAATGCCAAGATCGGAAGTCATGAGAATGAGGATATGTCCGGCAGGATTCACATTACAGGCGATGCGACTGTGACAACAGATGACAAAACGGAGCAGGATGGCGGCGGAGACGGCGCAGGCATTGGATCCGGCGAAAACGGGGCAATGTCCGGAACCATTGTCATTGACGAAAATGCACGTGTTGAAGTGTCCGGCAATGATCGGGGAGCGGGCATCGGTACCGGTGATGGCGGCGACCTCAGCGGCAACATTATCATTGGCGGCAATGCTCATGTTTCGGCAACCGGCGCCGAGAACAGTGCGGGCATCGGCACCGGAGATGACGGCGATTTCACAGGAAGTATCACCATTGATGGAAATGCAAATGTTACCGCCAAAGCCGGCGGAGATCACAATGGTTATGACGGCTCCGGTATCGGCACCGGAAATGAAGGAAGGTTTACCGGAACGGTTACCATAGGAGGAAATGCTGATGTAATCGCTGCAGGCTCGGATGAGGGGTGCGGAATCGGTACCTCAGATGATGAGGAGATGAACGGTATTATCATCATTCGGGACCATGCAAAGGTCACTGCCTACGCCGGAGATTGCGGCGCAGCCATCGGTTCAGAGGATGCCGGGGACATGACAGGAAAGATTTTCATTGTCGGCAATGCCGTTGTGGACACCGGCGTAGTGGATGATGAAGGAAATGTCCTTCCGGATCGCATCGGCTATATTGGTGACGGACAGGATTCCAGTCATGATGGCAGTGATGGATACTATATTCTCGGACCGGACGTGACGATCAACAGCCTGAGCGGCAGTGACACGGAGGCACTGAAGCAGTACATCAATCTGTACCTTGACAGTGAGGGAAACCCGAAGAACCTGACAGAATTAGACATCAGGATGGAAAACGGAATCCTTACCGCAGCAGCATCCGGCGTGGGCAGCGTAGAAAAGATTCTCTACAATGGCAGCGAAACCGTACCTGCTGCTCCCGGAAGCTATACGGTCACCTGCATGATCAGAATGGGCGAAAGTACAATGGAGCTTCCGATCGGAACGATGGTCATACCGGAGCCGGAATCTCCCGGTGAAACCGAAGCATCGGGGAGAACAGAAGAGCCGTCTGCAGTGGGGACAAGCCAGGCGAGCGTCACGCAGGAGAGCGGAATGGCTGCCGCAGTCAAATCAGAGCCTGCAGAGGAAAGTGAGAAAAGTACCGGATATAAGGCTCCCGCACCAGGACCTCTTTACCGCGTAGTAGACAAGGACGGGAAGAAAATCATTTTCCATACCGCGCAGAAGGATGGTGTACTGGCAATTGCAACCGATTCCGATTTTGCCACGCTGACAGGAGAAATGAAGGGAGTCGAAGCCCTCATGAATCAGGGCGTAAACAGAATGATCTTTGCCACAAAGGGAAAAACTTCTGTGTTCCTCCTTTCGGATCTGCTTAAAAAGAGGGCATACGGAGAAACCTATCAGCTGCTCCATAATGGAGAAGCCGTGGCATTTACGGTAGGGGATGCGATGGCAGATGTGAGTGAGATCCTTGTGAAGTAGGAAGCGGGATTTAAAATTCGGCCGGGGAATCAGCGGGAGCACCTCTCAGCGCACCTGCAATGGAGCCCCGTTATTCTGAACAGCGGCAGCAACCTGATTTTAGGGAAAATCATATACTAAAAAATACTAAAAAAGCCCCCCGGCTATGCCGGGGGGCTTTCAATTGGGAAAGCAGAAATTTTACAGCAGATCCTGCCAGTTCTTGACGCCTTCCTTCTTGGCGACCTCCTGCATCTTCATCGCGCGAACCTTAGTGGAAAGGCCGAAGAGGTTGATGAAGCCGTTGGCATCGGTGTGGTCATACATATCGCCGGTCTTGAAGGAAGCGATGCTCTCGTTGTACATCGTGTAAGGAGAGGTCTCGCCGGCGCGGATGATGTTGCCCTTGTAGAGGCCGAGCTTTACCGTGCCGGTCACATAGCGCTGCGTGCTCTCAATGAAGGCCTGCTCTGCCTCGCGAAGAGGAGAGAACCACTTGCCCTCGTAAACAAGGCTTGCGAACTTGCTGCCGATCTCTTCCTTGAGGGCGTAGGTCTCGCGGTCGAGGATCAGCTCCTCGAGCTGCTGATGTGCCTCATAGAGGATGGTTCCTCCGGGAGTCTCATAGACACCGCGGCTCTTCATGCCGACGACACGGTTCTCGACGATATCAATGATGCCGATGCCGTTCTCACCGCCGATCTTGTTGAGCTTGCGGATGATATCGGAGAGCTTCATCTTCTGGCCGTCAACGGCAACCGGAATGCCCTTCTCAAAATCAATGGTGAGGTAGGTTGTCTTGTCAGGTGCCTTCTGAGGAGTCTGGGACAGAACCAGAACATGGTCATAGTTGGGCTCATTGGAAGGATCCTCGAGCTCCAGACCCTCGTGGCTGATGTGCCAGAGGTTCCGGTCACGGCTGTAGCTCTCATCGACGGAGAAGGGAAGATCAATGCCGTGCTTGTGTGCGTACTCGATCTCCGATTCACGGGAATCCAGCTTCCAGTTGGGATCACGCCATGCAGCAATGATCTTCAGATCCGGAGCAAGAGCCTTGATGCCGAGCTCAAAGCGGATCTGATCATTTCCCTTTCCGGTAGCACCGTGGCAGATGGCTACGGCACCCTCCTTGCGGGCAACCTCAACGAGCTTCTTCGCGATCAGAGGGCGTGCCATGGAGGTACCGATCAGATACTTGTTCTCATAAACAGCATGCGCCTGAATGCAGGGAGCCACATACTCGTCGCAGAACTCATCAATCACATCCAGAATGTAGAGCTTGTCTGCGCCGCAGTACTTCGCGCGCTCTTCCAGACCGTCGAGCTCCTGCTCCTGACCTACATTGATGCAGCAGCAGATAACATCATAATTGTAATTCTCCTTCAGCCAGGGAATGATACAGGTAGTATCCAGTCCGCCGGAATATGCCAGAACAACTTTCTCTCTTTCCATTGCTTCGTCCTCACTTTTTAGAAAATAAATAATTATTCATACCGGAATGCTGCGAAAAGGCAGGCTTGCCATCTCCTTCTGCGCTGTCCGACCGCAATGCGGCAGCTTTATGAAAAGAAGCATCGCCCTGCACTGCGCTTATGAATATACAACGTGCATGCAGGGATTGCAAGCATGAAAAAGTACACAAATATGCGAACCTGCGGATAAAATATGCATGAATATGCATAAAAACGAAAGATTCATGCATAAGTATAAAAATACGCCTTGCATAATGGAAGGCGGAAGAGTACATTAAGAAAAGTTCACACGCTTTCGAATGCGGTGTACTATGAATATATTCGGCACAGCATGCTTTTCATCGCAGTGCGGACCGCCTGCGGGACAGCCTGCAGGGAAGATCGCACTGCGGTCAGGGAGAAGACCCCTGATCAGCCACATCGGGAATTTGCAAAGCAAATGCGGGATGTGATGATGAACATTTTTAATAATCAGAGAGGAACGTCAATGAATAAAATTCGTGCGGGCATCATTGGAGCAACGGGCTACGCGGGAGCGGAGATTCTGCGGATTCTTGCAGTTCATCCGCAGGTGGAAGTGAAGTGGATCGGTTCGAGGAGCTATGCGGACCAGCAGGTGTCTTCCATTTATGGGAATTTGTTCCACGTGGCAGATCTTTCCTTAATAAATGATGACACAGAGCTGATGAAGAAGGAAATTCTGAAGCTCGCGGATGAGGTGGATGTGATTTTCACGGCAACGCCTCAGGGAGCCTGCGCGGGTCTTGTCAGCGAGGAGCTTCTGGAGAAGGTGAAGATCATCGACATGTCTGCGGATTTCCGCCTGAAGGATGTCGGTGTTTATGAGAAGTGGTACAAGATTCCTCACGCGTCCCCGGAGTTTCTGCCGGAGGCAGTGTACGGCCTCGTGGAAATCAACAGGGAGAAGATTCCGTCCGCGAGAATCCTTGCGAATCCCGGCTGCTATACAACCTGCTCAATTCTGACGGCTTATCCTTTGGTGGAGGCCGGACTGATCGACACCGATACGCTGATTGTGGATGCACTGTCCGGCGTGTCCGGAGCAGGACGGGGCGCGAAGGTCGCGAACCTTTACTGCGAGGTCAATGAGAGCGCCAAGCCCTACGGGGTCGCGAATCACCGGCACACACCGGAGATTGAGGAGCAGCTTTCCTATGCCTGCGGCCATCCGGTGACGATCAATTTCACCCCGCACCTGGTTCCGATGAACCGCGGAATCCTTGCAACGGAATACGCTTCCCTCATTCGCAGACCGGATGGCTCTCTTCCCAGCGAAGAGGAGCTTCGGGCAGTGTATGAGAAGCGCTACGGCAGAGAGAAATTCATCCGGCTTCTGCCTCCGGGACATTATCCGGAAACGAGGTTTGTGGAAGGCAGCAATTATGTAGACATCGGCCTCAAGGTGGATGAGAGAACCGGGCGCGTCATTATGATGGGCGCGATCGACAATATGGGTAAGGGCTCTGCCAGCCAGGCAGTGCAGAACATGAATCTGATGTTCGGCCTTCCGGAGGACACGGCGATTGGCCTTCCGGCAATGATGCCATAAAACACGAGGCTCCCTCATAAAAAACGCATGGCGGCAGCGGAATTTTGAAGGCTTTAAGAGCCTTTGCGGATTTTGCCTCAGCGAGGTATAAAGATGGAAGGACAGATACTCATCCGTCCGATGCGGATGGAAGATTATGATGAGGTGCATGCACTGTGGATGACGATTCAGGGCTTTGGAATCCGGGCGCTGGATGACGGACGGGAGGACGTGGACCGCTTTATCCGGCGCAATCCGGAAACCTCTGTGGTTGCGGTTTCGGATGGCGCGATCGTCGGATCCATTCTCTGTGGAAGCGATGGACGGCAGGGCACCCTGTATCATGTCTGTGTCTCGAAGGATCACCGCAGACTCGGCATCGGCCGGCAGATGGCCGGCTATTGCATGAAGGCGCTGCGGGATATGGGTATCAACAAGGTGTCGCTGGTGGCCTTTACGAGCAATCAGATCGGAAATGCGTTCTGGAAGAGCATCGGCTGGAAGAAGCGGGAGGATTTTTACTATTACGACTTCATCCTGAACGAGAAGAACATCACGAATTTTATCGGCGGGGAATAAAACGGGCTGAGCAGATGAAAATTGCCTGCTGGAATGGTCTGCTTATACCAGGAAAGGAACAGAAATGATGGAGAGCATAAAAGGCGGTGTGACCGCGGCAGAAGGCTTTGAGGCGGCTGCCGCGGCAGCGGGAATCAAATACGAAGGACGGACGGACATGGCCCTTGTGTACAGCAAGGTGCCCTGCACGGCGGCGGGAACATTTACATCGAACGTCGTTAAGGCGGCACCGGTTCTCTGGGACCGCGCCATTGTCCGGGAGAGCGGGGAGAAGGTTCAGGCGGTTGTGGTCAACTCCGGAATTGCCAATGCGTGCACCGGGAAGGAGGGAATGAACATCTGCGAAGAAACGGCCCGGGAAGCGGGAAGGGTTCTCGGGATTCCGGAAAAGTCGGTTCTGATCGGATCGACCGGTGTCATCGGAATGCAGATTCCGATGGAACGGGTAAAAAAAGGCATCGCACAGCTTGCTGCCGCAAAGGCAGGAACGCTGGAGGCGGGCGAGGCTGCTTCCCGGGCAATCATGACGACAGACACCCACAACAAGCAGGCCGCAGTTACCGTGACGCTCGGCGGGAAAAAGGTGACGCTTGGCGGAATGTCGAAGGGCTCCGGAATGATTCATCCGGGCATGTGCACGATGCTGGCGTTTCTTACCACAGATGCTTCCATTGAGAAGTCACTCCTGCAGAAGGCGGTTTCCGAGGTTGTGAATGAGACCTTCAACATGATTTCGGTGGATGGGGACATGTCCACGAACGACACGCTCCTTGTTCTTGCCAATGGACTTGCTGGAAATGAAGAGATCCGGGAGGAGAATGAAGATTACAAGGCGTTTCAGGAGGCACTTTTCTTCATCTGCAGAACACTTGCCATGGAGATGGCAGGAGACGGCGAGGGCGCAACGAAGCTCATCGAGTCGCAGGTCCTCCATGCAGACACCAGGGACAATGCGCGGATACTTGCCAAGGCGGTCATCCAGTCTAACCTGACGAAGGCGGCGATTTTCGGAAGAGATGCCAACTGGGGAAGGGTCCTCTGTGCGCTGGGCTATTCCGGCGTAAATTTTGACCCGGAGAATGTGGATTTGTATTTTGAGGCAGGCGGCAAGAAAATGCTGATTTTCACGAAGGGAAGCGCGGCGGACTACTCGGAAGAGGAGGCAGCAGAGCTTCTTGGAAATCCGAAGGTGGTGATTCTCTCCGATATGCACATGGGCGAAGAATCGGCCACAGCGTGGGGATGTGACCTCACCTATGACTATGTGAAGATCAACGCGGATTATCGTTCCTGAGTGTCTTGTGGCGGCGAAGGACCCTGGCCGGATTTCCGATAGGGAAGCGCTGCCTGGGATGCCCATGGGAATGCAAAAGGCGGGCAGAATATTTTCAAATGGCAGCATCGGTGCTGATGCACCGGCTGCCGCATTCGGCAAAACCGCCTGCGCGGATTTTGCCTCAGCGAGGTATAAGAATGGATCAGGGACTGGACGAAGCACAGAGAAAAGCGGAGGTGCTGATTGAGGCGCTTCCTTATATACAGAAGTTTAACCGCAAGATCATTGTGGTGAAATATGGCGGGTCGGCGATGAGCGACGAAGAGCTCCAGCGCCACGTCATTCAGGATGTGACGCTTCTGAAGCTGGTTGGCTTCAAGCCAATCATCGTGCACGGAGGCGGCAAGGCAATTTCCTCCTGGGTGAAGAAGACCGGGAAAGAGGCGAAATTCATCAACGGCCTTCGCGTGACGGATGCGGAGACCATGGAGATTGCGGAGATGGTGCTGGGCCGTGTGTCCAAGAATCTGGTCACCATGGTGGAAGAGCTCGGCGTCAAGGCGGTCGGTATTTCCGGCAAGGATTCCGGGATGCTCAAGGTGAAAAAACGCCTGTCCGGCGGACAGGACATCGGCTATGTCGGAGAGATCACGAAGGTGGATCCGCAGATCCTTTTCGACATGATGAACAACGACTACCTGCCGATCGTGGCACCAATCGGCCTGGACGATCAGTTTAAGACCTACAACATCAACGCGGACGAGGCGGCCTGCGCGATTGCCAAGGCGGTCGGCGCGGATAAGCTGGTTTATCTGACGGATGTGGAGGGATTGTACCGGGATTTTGAGGACAAATCCTCCTTTATTTCCCGTATCAGCGTGACGGACGCAGAAAAGCTGATTTCCGACGGCCTGATTGGCGGAGGAATGCTCCCGAAGCTTTCGAACTGCACCGACGCGGTGCGCGGCGGTGTCAAGAGAGTCCATATCCTGGACGGACGGGTCCCGCACAGTATCCTTCTGGAAATCTTTACCAACAAGGGAAACGGAACGATGTTTTACGACGATACGGATCAGCTGGAGGACATCCGCTGAGGATGAAAAGCTGCTTTCACGAGGCTTCCCGGGCAGCAGAAGAGAAACGCAAAGAAGTGCGGAAACAGTTCTGAATGTCTGCAGAAGAAAGGATCGGAGAGGATAGAAGATGAAAATGGCGGAGAATAAAATGACGGCGCTGATTGAAGAGGCGGAGCGGGACCTTCTGCACACCTACAACCGCTATCAGATCGTGCTGGATCACGGCGACGGCGTGTATCTGTACGATGTGAATGGGAAAAAATATCTGGATTTTGTCGCGGGAATCGCGGTTTTTGCGCTTGGCTACAATAACAAAGAGTACAACGACGCACTGAAGGCTCAGATCGACAAGCTCCTTCACACTTCGAATTATTTTTACAATGAACCGGCCATCCGGGCAGCAAAGGCCCTGAAGGAAGTGTCAGGAATGGACCGCGTCTTTTTCACGAACAGCGGCGCGGAGGCCGTGGAGGGAGCCTTGAAGGCGGCCATGAAGCACGCATACCTGAAAAAGGGCGGCGATGAGCAGGAAATTATTGCCATGGAGCATTCGTTCCACGGAAGAACCTACGGAGCACTTTCGGTGACGGGAAATGCACATTACCGCGAGGCGTTTGGTGAAATGCCCTGCCGCGTGCGCTTTGCCAGGTACAACAATCCGGAGTCGGTGAAGGCGCTTGTGGGACCGAACACTGCGGGTATCATTCTGGAAACCGTGCAGGGAGAGGGCGGACTTGTTCCTGCGACCAGAGAGTTTCTGGAGAGCGTCCGGAAAATCTGCGACGAGAACGGCATCCTGATGATTCTGGACGAGGTGCAGTGCGGCATGGGCCGGACGGGCAGTATGTACGCATGGCAGAAGTTCGGCGTGAAGCCGGATATCATGACGACGGCGAAGGCCCTAGGCTGCGGCGTTCCCGTCGGAGCGTTCCTGATGACGGAGGAGGTCGCTCAGTCGAGCCTTGCTGCCGGAGATCACGGGACGACCTACGGCGGCAATCCGTTTGCCGCGGCCGCTGTCTGCAAGGTTCTTGAACTCTACCGGAAACAAAATATAATAGAGCATGTGCAGGAGGTCTCTCCCTATCTGGAGAAGAAGCTGGACGAGCTCGCAGAGAAGTATGACTGCATCAGGGAGCGCCGCGGAAGCGGTCTGATGCAGGGCCTTGTTTTCGACCGGCCGGTCGGCCCGGTGATCACGAAGGCGATGGAGAACGGGCTCATCCTGATCAACGCGGGAAGTGATATTCTGCGCTTTGTTCCTCCGCTTGTTATTACGAAGGAAAACATTGACGAGATGATCGGAATTCTGGATCCCGTCATTGGAGAATTGGAATAGAAAAATGCGGCACAGGTGAATAATTTGAACATAAAAACCAGGTTACTATCTGTACTGGCCGTGCTGGCGCTTCTTTTGGGCCTTGTCTATGTGGCGGTGCGCGGCGGAAGCAATGTGGGCAGCAGCTCGGAGCTTTTGTTTTCCCGCAAGCGGACCATCAATCTCTGGTATACCGACGATTCGATGACGGATTATCTGAACAGCGTCTGCGTGGCGTATACGGATTCACAGGACAGCTGCCGCGTGGAGCCAACGCTCATTGATGATACGGATTATATGCAGAAGATTTATGACGCGTCCGTTCAGGGCGAGGACTACCCGGACGTTTTTATTGCGGGAAATGATCTTCTGGAACGGCTGTGGCTGACCGGGCTTGCCACGAAGGTACAGGACGAGAATCACTTTAAGGACAATCAGTATTTCTGCCAGCCTGCTGTGGATGCTGTGACGTATCAGGACAAGGTGATCGCCTATCCGATGAGCTTTGAGGCGGCGGCCTTTCTTTACAATGAGGATGATTTGCAGTCGATGGCGGATGCTGTGGGGAAGACGCTTGAAGAGACTGTTCCGAAGACGATGGTAGACGTCATCACACTGGCAAACGACTACGACGCGCCGGAGAATGTGTCCGCGGTCCTCAAATGGGATGTCAGCGATATTTTCTACAATTACTGCTTCCTCGGCAACTACATGGACATCGGCGGAAAGACCGGAGATGACACCAGCCAGCTTCATGTCTACAACCAGCAGCTGATTTCCTGTCTGCAGGTGTATCAGCAGCTGAACCAGTTTTTTTCCATCGACACGTCTTCTGATGATTATGACAGCGTGATTCAGGATTTTGCGGCGGGGAAGATCGTCTTTACCCTGGCCACCTCGGACTCTGTGCAGAAGATTGCAAAGTACTGCAAGGACAACGGAACAACATTGAATTACGGCGTGACGAGAATTCCGGATCTGACGGGGGACCTGAAGTCGAAGACCCTTTCCATCACGAATTGTCTGGTAGTCAACGGCTACTCGGACCAGCAGGACGCGGCCAATGCGTTCTGCCAGTATCTGCTTTTCTCCGGGATGGAGAACTTCTTCGAGCAGACGGGCAAGGCACCGGCGGTTGCGGGATACACCTTCAGCGACGAGCACATGAACGGATTCTACGATGCGTATACGGACTCTGCTCCGATCACGAAGCTGCGTTCAGCCTCCAACTTCTGGATGCTGCTCGAGAACACCTTCGCGCAGGTCTGGGACGGGCAGGATGCGAATGAACAGCTCCGGCAGCTGTGTCAGGAGCTTCTGATTCAGATGACAGGACAGGATAACGTCAAGGTGGAAACCATTGCCAACCCGACGTACGTGGATATCCGGTCGGAACTCAAAGGAGATGAAAGTTAATATCCCATATGCCGCAGAGAACTGTGGCAGGAAAGGAAAACGATGTATTCACTGGAAGAAGTCAGAAAAGAAGATCCGGAAATTGCAGCAGCCATTGAACAGGAGATGGCAAGACAGAATGACCACATCGAGCTGATTGCTTCGGAGAACTGGGTCAGCAAGGCCGTGATGGCGGCCATGGGAAGTCCTCTCACCAACAAGTACGCAGAGGGCTATCCGGGAAAGCGTTACTACGGCGGCTGTCAGTGTGTGGACGTGGTGGAGACGCTGGCCATTGAGCGCGCAAAGAAGCTGTTCGGCTGCACCTATGCGAATGTGCAGCCCCACTCCGGCGCAGAGGCAAATCTTGCCGTGGAGTACGCGGTATTGAAGCCGGGAGATACGCTGATGGGTATGAATCTGTCACAGGGCGGCCACCTGACGCACGGTTCACCGGCGAACATTTCCGGTGCGTATTTTCATGTGGTGGCGTACGGCGTGGATGAGAATGGCTTCATTGATTACGATGAGCTGATGAGAATCGCGATGGAGAGCAGGCCGAAGATGATCATTGCCGGAGCCTCTGCCTATGCGCGCACGATTGATTTCAAGAAGTTCCGTGAGGTGGCGGACGCCTGCGGTGCGGTTCTGATGGCGGATATTGCTCACATTGCAGGACTCGTGGCGGCAGGACTTCATCCGTCACCGTTCCCGTGGTGCGATATCGTCACAACGACGACGCACAAGACACTCCGCGGGCCCAGAGGAGGCCTTATTCTGGCAAGCCAGGAGGCAGCGGACAGGTTCAAGCTGAACAAGGCTGTTTTCCCCGGCATTCAGGGCGGCCCTCTGGAGCACGTGATTGCAGCCAAGGCGGTCTGCTTCAAGGAGGCACTGGATCCTTCCTTCAAGATGTATGCCCAGAATATCATTGACAATGCCAAGGCACTGGCGGATGGCCTCATGAAGCGCGGCGTGGACATCGTCTCCGGAGGAACCGACAACCACCTGATGCTGATTGATCTGACCAGGGATGACCTGACCGGCAAGGAAGTGGAGAAGTGGCTGGATGATGCGCACATCACTGCCAACAAGAACACGATCCCGAATGAGAAGCGCTCTCCGTTTGTCACCTCCGGCATCCGTCTGGGAACACCGGCCGTTACGACAAGAGGCATGAATACGGAGGATATGGACCGGATTGCGGAGGCCATCTCCATTGTCATCAAGGAGAGAGAGTCCGGAATTGAGAAAGCAAGGGCGATCATTGCTGAGCTTACGGCGAAGTATCCGCTTGTGATGTGATTGTTCCTGCCAGAATGCTTTTTGCCGAATGCGGCGCCGGGGCTGGAGCAGACGGAATGGCGCCAGTCCCGGGCCGGATGAAGCAGGAGCGGACAGGAACACGGGAAATCCTGTAGAGGCAGAATAGTCGGACAACAATGTAAAATTTATGAAAACGCGGGAAATATGAAAATGTGTTGACTTCAAAAGGAGAAACGCATACAATATTTCTTGCTTGCAGAAGTGGCGGAATTGGTAGACGCGCAGGCTTCAGGTGCCTGTGGCAGCAATGTCGTGTGGGTTCAAGTCCCATCTTCTGCACTCGGTTTCGGACAGAAGGGAACAGAAGCGGAATGGCTGATGCAGCGGATGTCCGGAACGGAAGAGTGATCTCCGGTTCATACAGAGCAGGAGAAGCGCAACAGAATATGCGGGAGTGTCGGAATTGGTAGACGAGCAAGATTAAGGTTCTTGTGACTGCAAGGCCGTGTGGGTTCAAGTCCCATCTCCCGCAGAAGAGAAGGAACAGGTTTCTGAGAAGCCTGTTCCTTTTTTTGGTGATGGCGCGCCAGGCGGATACGTTTTTCTTCCAGGGAAAACGCCCGGAAGAAGAAATCCAAAAGCAAACGGCGGACCAAATGCCTGTATTGCAGGAAAAATGTGCCGTGAGAGGCACCGGCCTGTGTTACAATACTTCTGCATGGCGGGGAGCCCGGAGAGGCCGCAGACAGCTGCGGCGGACTGGGAGGTCATGTTGAAGAAAACGATAAAACAATGTCTTTACGGTGCGAAGGTGCGTATTCAGCAGCTTCGCAGGAAGAAGAAGCTACAAAGAGCATTGGTTCTTGTGCTTCTCGTGACGGGAATTAATCTTCTGACGGCTGCCTGCGGGCAGAACGAGACGCTGACCCTGAAAGAGGCGAAGACGTCCGCAGAGGAAGCATTCTCTTCGGATGCTCCCGCAGAAAAAGCAACGGACGCGGAAAGAACAACGGATGCGGAAAAATCGGCTGACTCGGAAGCGGAAGGCGCGCTGGAGTTTTTGTATGTATATGTCTGCGGTGCAGTGGAACGGCCTGGGGTCTATTCATTTCCGGAAGGCGCGCGGGTCTGTGACGCGATTGCGGCGGCGGGCGGTCTGACGCTGGAGGGAGACGAAACCTGCGTCAACCAGGCGCTGAAGCTTTCTGATCAGGATCAGATTTACATCCGGACGCTGGAAGAAAAGGCACCGGAATCCGAAGAGACCGGCAGCGTCCCGCGTGCCGGCGTAAGCTCTGCAGCAGGGGAGCCGGGAGAAACCGGACCTTCCGGGACAGCGAGAATCAATCTGAATACGGCAACGCGCGATGAGCTGCTGTCCCTTAGCGGAATCGGAGAGACGAAGGCGGCGGCGATTCTTGCGTATCGGCAGGAGCATGGCTTTTTTGCAAAGCCGGAGGACTTGAAGAAGGTCTCCGGCATCGGCGATGCTACGTACGAGAAGCTGAAGGACCGGATTACGGCACAGTGACTGGTGAGAAGACGAAGCTATTCGCACCGGCTGCCGCATTCGGAGAAATCGCTGCACTCGAAGATGTCTGATGGCTTCTTCTCCTGCTTAGAGTGCCGCTTAGCGGCACTCTGCACACAGAGAGAATTCGCCTTCGCGAAATTCTCTCTGGTATCGCGAATTTCACCTCAGGGAGGTATAAAAATGACATCCAGAGTGCTGGTTGTGGATGATGAGAAACTGATTGTGAAGGGAATCCGGTTCAGCCTGGAGAAGGATGACTATGAGGTGGACACCGCCTATGACGGCGGCGAGGCGCTGGAGAAGGCGAAGAAGAATACCTATGACATCATTCTTCTGGATCTGATGCTCCCGGTGATGAATGGCATGGACGTCTGCCGCCAGATCCGTGAGTTTTCGGATGTGCCGATCATCATGCTGACTGCCAAGGGCGAGGACATGGATAAGATTCTGGGACTGGAATACGGGGCGGACGATTATATCACAAAGCCATTCAATATTCTGGAGGTAAAGGCAAGAATCAAGGCGATTCTTCGCAGGACGCGGGTTGCTTCGAAGAACAGTGCGAACGGAAACGTTCTTGTCAGCGGAGACCTTCGGATTGACAAGGACAACCGGCGGGTGCAGGTCTGCGGCAAGGAGATCAACCTGACCGGCAAGGAGTTTGAGCTTCTGGAATTTCTGGTTGCCAATTCCGGAAAGGTCTACGGGAGAGCAAAGCTCTTGCAGCTGATCTGGGGAAGAGATTATCCGGGCGATGAACGGACGGTGGATGTTCACGTAAGACGCCTTCGAGAGAAGATTGAGCCGAACCCGTCCGAGCCGCGGTATGTGCAGACCAAGTGGGGTGTTGGTTATTATTATCAGGGACCGGAAAAATAAGAAATTTCATATCCTGTATCACCGCTTTCCATTTCTTCGAAGCCTGCGGCTTCGGATTTTTCTGATCCTGTTCATTCTGGGGGTGATTCCGTGCTTTGCCATGCGCGGCACGATTCTGTCCAACTATGAGACGCGGGTCGTCAATATCCGGACCAGTGAGGTGGAAACGCAGCTTCGGGTTCTGGCAAATCATCTTTTGACCTATGAGTATCTCCAGGATCATTCCTCGCCGATTGTGGACGCGGAGCTGGAGCAGTTTTCATCCTTCTACGACGGCCGTGTGCTGGTGATTGACGGGAATCTTAAGGTGGTCAAGGATACCTATGAGATGTCCACGGGCAAAACTGTGGTCTCCGGGGATGTGGTGCGGTGCCTTCAGAACGGAAGCCGTGCAATTTCGGCGCGGTATGTGAAGGAGGATCGGTATCTGGAAGTCATCATGCCGATCAGCGAGACCAAATCGCTGGAGAATCAGGACTATTCCGGAGGAAGCAGCACCTCAGAGGAGGAGGTCTCGGGCGTTCTTCTTGCCAGTGTATCCACGGACTCCATCGCGGCCACCCTGGAGGTGCTGGGACGGCGGGCGAATCTTCTGATGCTGTTCATGGCGGTGGTTGCCTTTTCAGTGGCAGTGCTGGCAGCTGCCTTCCTCGTCCGGCCCTTCGAGAAGCTGACGAAGGCCTTTCGGGACGTGCAGGCGGGATATACCTCGTCCAGCGTACAGGTTGCCGATTATCTGGAGACGGAGAACATTGTCAGCGCCTTCAATGATGTCATTGCGAGAATGCGCGTTCTGGATGAATCGCGGCAGGAGTTCGTTTCGAATGTCTCCCATGAGCTGAAGACGCCGATGACCAGCATGAAGGTCCTCGCGGATTCGCTTCTTCAGATGGGAGAGGATGTTCCGCAGGAGATGTACCGGGAGTTTCTGCAGGACATTGACGGCGAGCTGGACCGGGAGAATCAGATGATTGAAGAGCTTCTGAATCTCGCGAGGATGGACCGGAAGCAGATTGCGATGAACATTGCATCCATCGACATCAATGCTCTGACAGAGGATGTCCTAAAGCGCGTCCGGCCTCTCGCACAGAAGAAGGATGTGGAGCTCCTTCTCGTCAGTGAGCGCGAGATCCGCGCAGAGGTGGATGAGGTCAAGATGGTGATGATTCTCACCAACCTGATTGAGAATGCTGTCAAGTATAACCGCGATCACGGAAAGGTGACGGTTCGTCTGGATTCGGATGGCAAGAGCTTTACCATAGAGGTGAAGGATACCGGGATTGGGATCCCGAAGGAGGCACAGGCGAAGATTTTCGACCGCTTCTATCGGGTGGATCAGTCGAGATCCCGCGAAATCGGCGGAACCGGACTCGGACTTTCGATTGTGCGAAGCGCGGTTCTTCTGCACCGCGGGACGATCCGCGTCGATTCCGAAGAAAATGCGGGGACGACCTTTACGGTGTCGATTCCCCTGAACTTCATTGAAAACCCGGATGCAAAGGAGACGTTTCCTACGAGGAAAAAAGCTCGGAGCGAAAAAGCCGGGACGGAGCAGGCGGAGCATGCAGAGCAGAAACTTTAAAATTTCATATTTTCGTATCTGCCGTATTCTTTGTCTGTGCATGCTGTTTGTGGCATGTGCCGGACTCTCGGGCTGTGCTTCGGAGAACCGGGAAGTGGGGAGATATCAGCTTTATTTCCTGAATGAGGACCTTTCTTCTCTGAGCGCGCAGGCCTATGAACCGGCAGATGGGAAGGATGCAAGTGACCTTGGCGTTCAGGAGATGGCGGACGATATGCTGGCGCAGCTCTCAGAGCCGTCCGGGGATGTCAAAAGGATCGCGCCGATCCAGAATTTCTCGGTCACCGGTACGATGCTTGATCACCATGCTCTGACGGTCAGCCTGTCGGCGGACTATGAGCAGCTGGACAGTATCCGGGAGATTCTGACGCGCGCAGCCATCGTCAATACGTTGTGCCAGATTGACGGCGTGGATACGGTGTCCTTTCTGTGCGGGGATCATCCGCTGAAAACTGCAGACGGGTCCGAGGTCGGCGCGATGAATTCGGATCAGTTTATTTTCAATTCCGGCAAGGAAATCGTGAACTACGAAAAGGTGCGGCTGCATCTGTATTTTGCAAGTGAGAGCGGCGATCAGCTGGTGGATACCTACCGGAACGTGGTATACAACAGTAACATCTCTATGGAGCGTCTGGTGGTGGAGCAGGTTCTGAAGGGACCCAACTCGGATGTGGTTTTTCCGACACTGAATCCGGCGGCCAAGATTCTCTCTGTCACGACAAGAGACGGCGTATGCTATGTCAACCTGGATCAGGCGTTTCTCACAGAGCCCTACAATGTCACCACCCAGGTCGCAATCTATTCTCTGGTCAATTCTCTGACGGAGCTTTCTTCCGTGAGCGCTGTCCAGATCACCATTGAGGGGAAAGCCAACAAGACCTTCATGGAAACCAGTCTTTCTTCTGCGTTCGAGCAGAACCGTTCCATCGTCCGGGAGAGTGAAGGCAAGTAAAAAGAAGTCCTCCGCATTTGACGCCGTATCGGAGCAATGCGGGAGGCTTTGCCATTCTGAAAGGGGAAAGCATGCGAAGACCGCTTTGCATGGCTGCCCTTGTCTATACCATTTCTGTGTGGATTCTTCTGCAGTTTATGACATGGGAGCCGGAAACTTATCCGGACTGGAACAAGAAAAGCGTGTGGGCAGAGGGCATCGTTGTATCCAAGGAATATAGGACAAATGAAAATGGAGAAGTGAAGCTCCTGGTAGAGCTGCGGGATTCTCTGATATCGGAGACATCCTGGAATTCAGGGGGAAAGGAAAAATCGGGAGAAACGGGTGCGGATGCCGAGGATAAGAAAACGCTGCGGCTTCCGCGAAGGCTTCTGTGCCGGATGGGAGACGGAAGCCCGGAAAGGGCCGAAGAACTGGATAAGCGGCTTCCCATTGGCAGCAGGATTGCCGTGGAGGGAAAATTCCGCATTTTTCCGCAGGCAACCAATGCGGGGGAGTTTGACAGCAGGCTTTATTACCGGATTCTCGGATGTGAGGCACAGCTGACGGGAGCGGAGCTCCTTACGGCAGAAATGCCGGAGAGGAGCCTTACCTTCCGAAGCTTGCGCTTGGATGTGGCAGAGCTTTTACACTGCGTGCGGCGACGGATGTCATTGGTTCTTACGGAGTGCCTTCCCGGGCAGAGTGCGGAGATTATGAAGGCGATGCTCCTCGGAGACAAGGGCGGACTGGACCCTGAGCTGAAGGAGCTTTACCAGGGGGCTGGAATTGTCCATATCCTGGCCATTTCTGGTCTTCACATTCTGATGATCGGAATGGGTGTTTTCCGGCTTCTTCGAAGGCTGCGGGTGGGAAACGCGGCAGCGGCGGTTTCTGCCATGACAGTAATCCTTCTGTACGGACAGATGACTGGGATGAGCGCTTCGTCCCGCCGGGCCGTTCTGATGTTTCTTCTCCGCATGCTGGCAAAGCTTATACACCGGACCTATGATCTTCTGACCGCGGTCAGCATTGCTGGTGTCCTTCTTCTGATTCAGGAACCATTTCTTCTTCGGTATTCCGGATTTCTTTTTTCCTTTGGCGCGGTTCTCGGAATTGCGCTTTTGATGCCCTCCTATGAAACCAAGCTGATGAAGGGCCTTTCTGTTTCACTGGCGGTTCTGCCGGTGCATCTCGTGTATTACGGCACCTTTCCGGTTCTTTCTATTCTTCTGAACCTTCTTGTCATTCCGCTTATGAGTGCGGTCATGGCGGGAGAATTTCTGACGCTTGCGCTGGGCTTTGTCTCCTCCTTCCTCGGGAAAATTGCGGGCGCGGTTCCGACGGGGATTCTTGTTTTCTATGAGGCTCTCTGTAAAATTGCACAGAGTGTGCCGGGGCAGGAGATGGTTTTCGGGGCGCCGTCCGGCTGGCAGACTGCCGTTTATCTTTGGATTCTTGCGGTGATCGCCTCTTTGAAGGAAGGTGCAGAATTCTGGAAGCCTCTGGAGGCGCTGCATCAGGAAACACAGGAAAAATCGGAAAATCAACTCATCCGAAGGCACGAAAGCCT
>ERZ808246.719-NODE-719-length-26366-cov-59.269583_pt1 | contig 26366 bp, 18 predicted proteins | sample MGYA00521083_ERZ808246 | MGnify/ENA primary metagenome ERZ808246 (study PRJEB31516, sample SAMN03275577) | gut metagenome | biome: mammalia-associated habitat; material: feces | host: Papio cynocephalus | place: Kenya | collected 2012-07-07 ...
GCACCATCCGCACTACCAGCGCGTTCTGCACCATCCGCGCCATCAGCGCGATCCACGCCAATCATCCCCTCCACAGATACGGCAGCGGCAGTATTCGCGCCGTTCTCCGCATGAGCACCGCCATCGGCCGCAAGCACCAACAGCAGTTCCTTGCATTCGTTGCCGGTCGACACAATGTGCACTTCGCGCACGGCACCGCCGAAATCCGCGACAGCCTTGCGCCAATCCAGCATCGGCGAAAGCTTGATCAGCGTGAATCGCGCCTTGGCGAGCAGCAGATCGCGCAATGTCAGCACATTCGGCGTGCAATCCGCGATCGCATAGGTACGCGCGCCATGCTCGTCGCGGCGGGCCGGATCGATGTAGATCATCGTCGTCGGACGCATCGCACGCAAGTACTCGACGCCGTCACCCTGCACGATTCGCGCATGCGAAAGCCCCAATTCGGCCATATTGTGCGCCGCGATGGCACATAGACGCGCCTGCCGCTCCACATAGGTGGCGCGCGCGAATTCGCGTGCGAGGAAGGAGAAATCGACGCCGAATCCACCAGTCAGATCCACCATGCTTGATTCCGGCACCGTATCTGTGCCCGCGCCGCACAGCAGACGATGCGCGATCTCGGCCTTGTACAGCGCCGTGAACTGCGACGAGCATTGTTCCATGGAGATATGCGGCGGATAGATGATGCCGTCGCATGCGGCCCATTGCGGCAGTTTCTTGCCGGCGATCTGCCATCCCTCGATCTGGTCGAGCGCTGTGGGCATGTCGAAAAGGTCCGTCCGCTTGGCTTTGAGCGCGAGCCCGGTCACGTTTTCATGCCGATGCGCGGCAATGAAGGCGCGCATATCGTCGTTGACGATTTCCGTCGCAGGATTCGGCACGCCGACCGGGTTTTCCGGATTCGTGGAGCCGATCGCCAATGCCGCATCCGTATGGCCTTGTGCCGATTGCATACCTCGTATTGCCCGTTCATCGCTCATGACAGCCATCATATCCGGCTATCGCCCGCCAATGGAATCGCGATGGCCGTCCTTGCCGCTTCGTGGTTGCGAACTTCACGATTTGCGGCATATGCACATGATTATTCGGTGGATAACTGGTGGACTGCTGTGGACGGATGTGGATATCGTCTATATATCGTGTTTCGTTACGTTGCCAACCACGAGATATAGATGCCGATTTTCCCCATTTTTGCGGGGTGTGCATAGAAGTTATCCACATTCCCACCTTAGCGAAAACCTTGCTTTCCACCGTTTTGTGCATATCCATGTGGATAATTCCCCAAGTTGTCCCCGAGTTACGCACAGAATTGGTGCGAGTTATCCACCGAGTTGTCCACAAATGTGGACAACTCGGCCCGCATCACGCTTCCACCATCGCAAACGGTCCTCGGAACACTTCCAAGAACCGAAATCCGTCATTAGCAACGTCTCATCCAATCCTCGCGCATACGAAAAACCGCGCCTCCGATCATCGAATCCGCATTTCTTCAATCCAACAATCGGGGACGCGGTTTATATCACCACATCAGCGGGCAAAACACCCAGCCTCGCCGCTCAATGCATCAGCAACGTCGCGAAATTGCTCGCATCGCACCATGCGTCGATCGCGATCAACGCGGCCAGCATGGCCGCGCCATATACGGCGGTGCGGCGCAGCAGGCTTTTGCCACGCAACGCGCGTAATCCGGAAACCAGCAGCCAGGCGAACAATCCGCCGCCGATGAAACCGCCGACATGCGCCTGCCAAGCGATATTCGGCGTGATCACCGGCATCAGGAAGTTGATCGCCATCCAAATCAGCATCGACCGAATGTCCAAACCGATGCGACGATACACGACCAGCACGGCGGCGAACAGTCCGAACAACGCGCCGGAAGCGCCATACGACGACGTGAACCAGCCGGTGCCGCCCGGGGCCAACGCCGCATACACCATCATGCCGGTGCCGCCTGCAAGCCCGGAAAGCAGGTACAGCGCCAGATACGACCAATGCCCCATCATGCGTTCCAGCACCGGTCCGACGCACCACAGCGTCAGCATGTTGAAGAGGATATGCCATAGCGATGCGGGCTGGTGCAGGAACATCGATGTGATGAACGTCCACGGATGGTATGCGGCGATGCCCGGCATCAACGCGCCGTAGCCGACGATGATGTTCAGGCCGGCGGGCCATACCATCCTCAATACCGTCTCGATCAGCCAGACCACCACGCAGACCGCCATAATCGATGTGGTGAGCACGGGTTCGCCGGAGCGCCAGCGGTAGCGCAACGAACGCAATGAGAACACGTCTTTGAGGGACGGGGAGCCGGGGAACAAACTGAATCGTCGATTTGCCATAGTTCACACCCTACCGGTACGTATGCCGGTACGTATGGAAGTGCGTGCGTCGATCGGCTGACATCCGGCTGACGATCGATTGACGATGATTCGGCGGCGCGAAACTTTTGCCGATGTGCACACACATATGCGCATACGACCGCAAGCATGGACGGCGCACTATCGCATGTACCTGCGTGCACAGGCGGCAAATGGCACGTAGCGGACAAAATTAGTACATGCTGACGCACACACCAGCGCATGCCAACGCACACGGATACACGCCGATGCACGCCTGCGCACGAAACGGCTCCGCGTCGCAGTGGATCACGGCGCGTAAATCCACTCAATCACCACATTCAAGGACTTAAGATAGTGACAGAGTTGGCTTGAACGAACAGGTCAGCCGATGTTTGGGAAATGTTTTGGGAAAGGAGCCGTCATGGAGAACAGGTCTTCTAACGGTTGGAAGTTCTTCGCGCTGCTCTTCGGAGCTTTGCTTGCCGGCGTCGTTGGTCTGTACATCTACAAGCAGCAGAACCCGGATTACGATCCGTGGGAGGAGCCGTGGGAGAACAGCTCGTCTCCGGTCGATTTGGGTTTGACCAAGGAAAAGGACGAACCGAAGGCCGAGGAAGCGACTGAGACCGAGACCGGCGAAGCGGCACCGGCGGCCGAAGCCGCCTGATACCGCGGTTTTCGGAACGCCGCTTTTCCGGAATGGCGGCTTTCTGAATCATCAGAAATCTTCCGGATTGGCGGATGACTCATATCGGATATAGGAAAGCCCTCCGAAACGATTTGGTTTCGGAGGGTTTCTCTATGCGTGCCGCATTGCATGCCTCACTGCGCTGCGCACGGTCTGCCGGACGCGCCATCAGACAAACCATCCGGCAGACCGTCAGTTGGGGCAACCGCCAAACAAACCGTCAGGCGAGCGGACCGGTCTTCCAGATGCGCTCCAGATAGTCCTCGATGGAGCGGTCGGAGCTGAAGTAGCCGGAGTTCGCGACGTTGATCAGCGCCTTGCGGTTCCATTCGAGCGGCTGCGCGTACAGCGCCTCGATGTCGGACTGGATCTCGGTGTACGCATGGAAGTCGGCCAGCGTCATGAACCAGTCCTTGTTCAGCCAATCGTTGACCAGATCCTGGTAGGTGCCCTTGTCGCCGTTGGAGAACGTGCCATCGGCGACCATATCGATGGCTGCCTTCAGACGCGGATCGGCCTCGTAGTACTTCCTCGGCTGGTAGCCTTCGGCGTACAGCGCGTCCACCTCGTCGACGGTCATGCCGAAGAGGAAGAAGTTCTCCGCGCCGACGCGTTCGCGAATCTCGACGTTCGCGCCGTCGAGCGTGCCGACGGTCATCGCGCCGTTCAGGGCGAACTTCATGTTGCCGGTGCCGGAGGCCTCCTTGCCGGCCTGCGAGATCTGCTCGTCGAGGTCGGTGGCGGGGATGAGGTGCTGCGCCAGACGCACGTTGTAGTTCCACGGGAAGTAGACGTTCAGCTTGCCCTTGACGTCCGGGTCGTTGTTGATGACGCGGGCCACGTTGTTGATCAGCTGGATGGTCTGCTTGGCCAGGTAGTAGCCCGGCGCGGCCTTGGCGCCGAACACGATGGTGCGCGGCATGATGTCGTCGGCGGAAAGCTTGCCGGACTTGATGTCCGCGTAGCGGGCGATCACGGCGAGGATCTTCAGCGCCTGGCGCTTGTATTCGTGCAGACGCTTGACCATGGTGTTGATCATGGTGTTCGGGTCGATGTCGAAACCGTATTCGCGCTTCGCGTAGTTGGAGAAGTCGACCTTGTTGGCCTGCTTGACGGCGGCGAACTTCTTGACGAATTCGTCGTCCTTGGCGAGCGGTTCGAGACCCTTGAGCAGTTCAAGGTCGCTCAGCCAGCGATCGGTGCCGAGACCTTCGGTGATGAGGTCGGACAGGCGCGGGTTGGCGAGCTTGATGAAGCGACGAGGGGTCACACCGTTGGTCACGTTGGTGAACTTGTCGGGGTACACGTCGGAGAAGTTCTTCAGCGTGACGTCCTTGAGCAGCTGGGAGTGCAGCTCGGCGACGCCGTTGACGTGGGAGCCGCCGTAGGTGGCGAGGTACGCCATGCGCACGGAATCACCGGTGTAGATGGCCATGTCGTTGATGGTCTCGTCGGCGACGCCCTTGGCCTTGAGCTCGGCCTCGAACTGCTCGTTGATCTTCTTGATAATCTCCAGATGGCGTGGCAGCAGCTTGCCGATGAGATCGGCCGGCCACACTTCCAGGGCTTCCGGAAGCAGGGTGTGGCAGGTGTAGTTGAAGGTCTTGTTGGTGATCTTCCAGGCGGTGTCCCAATCGTAGCCGTACTCGTCCATGAGCACGCGCATGAGCTCCGGGATGCCGATGACCGGGTGGGTGTCGTTGAGCTGGAAGGTGATCTTGTCCGGGAAGGTGGTCAGATCCGGCTTGTCCTGGCCCGGGTAGAAGACGCGGATGGCGTCGTGGATGGAGGCGGACACGAAGAAGTACTGCTGCTCGAGACGCAGCGCCTTGCCCTGCGGGGTGGAGTCCTCCGGGTACAGGATCTTGGAGATGTTCTCCGCTTCGACCTGCGGCTTGACGGCGTCCAGATACTCGGACTTGTTGAAGGTGAGCAGATCGAACTCGTCGTAGCTCTTGGCGCTCCACAGGCGCAGCGTGTTCACGCGGCCGGAAGCGTAGCCCGGAACCATGTAATCGACCGGTACCGCGCGCACGGACCAAGCCGGCTTCCACACACGCTTGCCGTTCTCCTCGACCACTTCGCCGCCGAAGGAGACCTTCTGGTCGCGGTTGTAATCGACGTGGCCCCATGGCTCGTCGTTGGCCAGCCAGTAATCCGGCCTTTCGACCTGCTTGCCGTCCTTGTCGAATTCCTGCTTGAAAATGCCGTACTTGTACTGGATGCCGTAACCGAACGCCGGCACGCCCAGCGAGGCGAGCGAATCGATGAAACATGCGGCCAGACGTCCCAGACCGCCGTTGCCCAGTCCGGGCTCGTATTCGGAATCCACCACGTCCTGCACGTTGAATCCGAGGGATTCCACGGCCTTGTCGAATTGTTCGGTCAGGCCCGCGTTGAGCAGCGCGTTGCGCAGCTGCTTGCCCATGAGGAATTCCGCCGACAGGTAGCCGACGGCCTTGGTGTGGCCGTTGACCATATCGGACTGGGTCTTCATCCACGCATCCACCAGATGGCGGCGCACGGCCGCGGACGCCGCGACGTACACGTCGGCCGGCTTGGCCTGCTCCACGGTGACGCCCTGGGTGTATTTCAGCTGCTCGCGGATCTCGTCGGCGAACTGCTCCGCGGTGACCGCGGACTTCGGTGCGGTAATTTCAGTCATGAATCGACTCCTTTAACGGATACTCTCCAAGAACATTATGCCCTGCTCCAGCTTCCTCGCATTTGCGGCTGCATGAACACTAGGTAACATCATGCATACGTTCTCAGAAGAGCATACTACACAACTTTGAAAAAGATGGAATTCCAAGCAATTTTTCCATAGCATTCGTTTGCAAAAATATGTTCTACATACATCCGCAGGTCATCCTGCGAACCTTGTAATCCACACCAACTATGCATGGTCCGCGGCTCCATCCTTCACAACTCCACCATACCGCGCGCACCACCTTGATTCCAGCCGGCAATCGCAGCCGCCCGCTCCCCCGCTTGCAAACCGTTCCATCCATCCGCCCGCCATCGTCGTTTGCAAGCAGCACAATATTCGGTATGGCTGTGATTCGAGAACAGGATTTGGACAAGGGGCGCGACGCGTTCGCGCAATGGCGGCAGGCTGCACGGCAGATTCTCGCCGAGTATCTGCCCGGAGATGACGAGGACGCCGCGCGCGCGTTCCGCTTGGATTTCTCGCCGCGATTGCCGCGCCGGCTTTGGGCGATGGCCGTGCGGTATTCGCTGTATCTGCTGGAGAAGAAAGCACCCGGCGAGGGCGTGGAAGTGCGCGTCGCGCCGTGGGGCGCGATCAAAATCCTCGACGGACCGGCATCCGATCCGCATAATCTCACCCCGCCGGACGTCATCGAGCTGGAACCGGACGTATGGATGCGTCTCGCCACCGGCATCACCAGCTGGGACGAGGAAAAGGACGCCGGCCGCATCACCGCGGTCGGCGAGCGCGACGATCTGAGCGGATTGCTGCCGTTGACCTGAACGCCGGCAAAAGCGCCAACGCCGGCAATATGCAACCGACACATGCCGCCACGTCCGTCTATGCGCACACGGCGGCATCGCACCCGTGTCCGATGCAGGCAAACACAATCCGGTGATGCTGCATCGTGCGTGCAATCCGCAATCCAAATTTATTGGATTGGTTGGAGTAATCCTCGTTACGGCAGACGTTATCGGCGTATGGCTGCGTCCCATGGGAACGCAGCCGCAAACTTCACTCAAACCGGGAAATGTGGCATTGCTGGATGTGTTCGGCCCAACGATCCGGCGTCGGCAGGGTGATCAGGGCGCGCATGGACAGTGTGTACACGGCCACAACGACCAGCACGGCCGCGAGAATCCAGCACGTCGCTGCATATCCGATGCATTGCATGCCAATGCCGGCGAGCAGCACGCACAGGCCGTAGGAACCGTATTGGGTGAGCGAACTGCCCGCTTCGACGCGGCCCAGCTTGTCCTGTGCGACCAGAATGTTACCGAATCCGCCCAGCACCGCGTTGCCCGCGGGCAGGAACAGCACTGAAAGCACCAGGAACGCCGCCTTGGCGATGGTGGATGGGCTCAGCGCGGCACCGGCGAATCCCACGGCGAGCGTGACGAAGGCCAACGCCACCAGTACTCCGCCGCGCACGCGCTGCACGGCCGCCGACGCGATCACCGCGCCGAGCAGCATGCCGCATGACACGGCCGCGCTGACGAATCCCGCGGACACCGCTTGACTACCGCCCTCGGAGACCTCCAGCGTGGTGATGGTGAGGAACGCGTTGCTGCCGCCGGTGACGATCATGGCGGCGACGGTCAGCCTGCGCTGGAACGTGCCGGCGAACAGCCAGCGCAGCCCGGCGAGCGCCTCACGCCATTTGGGTTGTTCCTTGCTGCGTTCTCCGCTCTCGGCATCGGTGGCGGATTCTTGGGGCTCCCGCGATTCCAGAACAGTCGATCGGGTCGCACCTTCCGCATGCGATTCCGCCGTCGCATCGTGCGCGGATTCCACGGATTGCGCAGGTTCCATGGATGGTGCGGACTGCACAGACTGCGCGGGTTCTTCGGACTGCACAGATTCCGCGGATTGTTCGGATTCATGCGGATTCTCCGCTTCGTCTTCCGCACCGCGATGCCAATACCGCGTGATGCGGCTGGTGGTCAACAGGGCGATCAGGCCGCAGCATGCTCCAGTGAGGAACGGCACCGCGCGGCCAATGGACATCAGCGCGCCGCCAATCGGCCCGCTCACCATGCCGACGACCGCGTCGCGGCCATCGTTGAGCGACATCGCCTTCGGCAACTGATCGTCGGGAACGATGCCGCGCAGCATGACGTTGGAGGTGTTGCCCAACAGTCCGTCGCGCACCGCGGCAAGCACCAGAATCGGCACCAACAGCCACACCAATGCCTTGTTGTGCAATGCGTCCGATGCAATCAACACGGCGGAGGACAGCAGGTACAGCACGACCAGCGCGCCGCCTTCCAGCAGCATGAGCTTCTTGCGGTCGTACCGGTCCTGGATGACGCCGCCGGCCAACCCGAGCACGCACAACACCGCAACCTGCAACGCGTCCATCGACGACGCCAATGCCGCCGAGCCGCTGACCGACAGGATGATCAGAGGAATCACGAACGAAACGATGTCGGTCGACACCGAGGCGGAGGTGTCCGCGGCCAGCCACCATCCGTAATCCGTGCCTTCCCATAGTGATGACGCGGTCTGCGCGCTTCCATGCCCATCTTCCGATGATGTGGTCCGTATATCCCCAGCTTGCTCATCTTGCGACGCCATGTCGAATCCCCCTACAACGCACTCCCCAATGCGTTGAGCACACCGGAAGTCGCCGCGAAAGGCGAAAGCCGTCATGTTTCCATGCGTTTTCGCATACTCGCCCGCGTGATTTCCGCAACAACGTCAATCATAAGCGGCCTGCACGCACACATAATCAGCGTTCCCATTCAAGCTTGTTGGAATGCATCATAAAAAGAACCTATAACGCTGAGCTTCCTTGGAAAACGGCGGATATTCGACATTTTGCCCATGCGCTCGACGACCAATCACAAGTGACGCTCGACCGCACGACAAAGAGATGGAGATAGAAAAAGGGTTGTTCCGATGATGCTCATCGGAACAACCCTCAACAAGGTTTTAATCGCAGTCAGTCCTGCTTCTTCGGCTTCAGTGCGCTGGGCACCGGCATCGGGATGGGCTTGTGCGGCTTCGGCGCGGCGGCCTTGGCTGCCGGGAACTCTCCGCTGGTGGCCTTGGCTGCCGCCTCAGCGGCCCACTTTGCGTAATCATCGAGATCATCCTCGGATTCGGTCTGCGAGGACGTCTGCGCATCCACGTCGGTCTCATCTTCAGCGTCCGAATCGTGAGAATATTTGGCTTCGATATCGGCGAAGGGGTCGAAGGAACCCGAACCGGGCTCCTGAGCACCGAGCTCCTTGGCAAGCTCATCGTAATCGGTGTCGGTGGTCAGGTACTTGAGCTTTCGGGCTATTTTCTGCTGTTTGGCTTTCTGACGTCCGCGGCCCATCTGACCCCCTGAGATTACTGTGCTATCAATTCATCAAACAAGAGAGTACCACTTATTAGACGATTTTTCGTTGTCGGCTCAGACTTTTACGATAAAATCGTTTATTTTTTAAGGAAAAGGACACCTATGACGGACGAAACCCAGGATCAGCAAATCACTGCTGTCGGCAATGAAATGAGCGCGAGCTTCCTCGCCGCAAAGAAGCGTTCCGATGCGACGCTCGCCGCGATCGAAAAGAATCCGGGCAAGTTCACCATGCTGACCGGCGACCGGCCGACCGGCCGTCTGCACATGGGCCACTACTTCGGCACGCTGCGCAGCCGCGTGGAAATGCAGAACAAGGGCGTGCACACCAATATCATCATCGCCGATTACCAGGTGATCACCGACCGCGACACCACCGAGCACATCCAAGACAACGTGCTCAACCTCATCCTCGACTACATGGCGGCCGGCATCGATCCGGAAAAGACCATGATCTACACGCATTCCGCCGTTCCTGCGGAAAACCAGCTCATGCTGCCGTTCCTGTCGCTGGTCACGGAGGCCGAGCTGCACCGCAACCCGACCGTGAAGGCCGAAATGGAGGCATCCGGCCACGCATTGACCGGACTGCTGCTCACCTACCCGGTGCATCAGGCCTGCGACATCCTCTTCTGCAAGGGCAACATCGTGCCGGTGGGCAAGGACCAGCTGCCGCACATCGAGCTGACCCGCACCATCGCGCGCCGCTTCAACGAGCGTTACGCCAAGAAGAACCCCGTGTTCCCGGAGCCGGATGCCATCCTGTCCGACGCGCCGGAGATTCCGGGCCTCGACGGCCAGAAGATGAGCAAGTCCCGCGGCAACTCCATCATGCTGAGCGCCACCGCCGAGGAGACCGCCAAGCTCATCAAGAAGAGCCGCACCGATTCCGAACGCCGCATCACCTTCGACCCGATCAACCGTCCGGAGGTCTCCGCGCTGCTCACCACCGCGAGCCTCACCACAGGCCGCGACCCGAAGGAAATCGCCGAGGAAATCGGTGATTCCGGTGCGGGTGCGCTGAAGATGTACGTCATCGAGTCCGTAAACAACTTCCTGGCTCCGATGCGCGAGCGCCGCGCCGAGCTTGCGAAGGACATGGATTACGTGCGCAATGTGCTCGAAGAAGGCAATAAGAAGGCCAACGCCATCGCCAATGAGACGCTGGATCAGGTGCGCGACGCCATGGGCATGCGTTACTGAGCCAAAAAGTAGAGCAATTGGGCCGCGGTTCGGAGTGGAACCGCGGCCCAATTGCTATCTTTTCCGCTTCCGAATATCGGCCCACAGACCTGTAGAACTTCGTGTTTAGGTCTGGTTTTCGGTGTCAACCAGTGATGTTGGGATATTCCGTGCCGGTGGTGGAATTCGTTCAGTCGATGCCGGCCCCATGCGAGACGTCGCCGTCCAGACTGGAACCAAATCCCAACTCGGTTCCAGTCCGGTCCAATCCACCCCAGTTCAGTTCAGCTCAGTCTGAGCCCAGTCCGGTTCGAGCCGAGCCCCAACCCAATCTGAGTCCAGTTACTACAATCCGCCCCAGCCCAATCCAGCTCAATCCGAGCTAGGTTCTACTCCGGTTGCAGGTCTGGAATCGAACTGCCCATATGAATTCGTATTCCGTGTCTTGTCTTGACACGATTTGCTTGATCAAACCGTCTATATGTGGCAGATGCCCCATCCAGAAAATCCCATTTGCGCTATATGTGGCAGATTCCAGCGAACAGCACACCTCAAAAGCCACTTAGGGGGTATATTTTGTGTTCGGGGAATAGGAAGGCTGCCACATATAGCGCAAATCACTTTCCCCGAGACATCACATCTGCCACATATAGCGCAATACATCCCAAACAGTCCTCACGCAACCAGTCGACGGTACGCAAATGACCAACGCTACAGTGACTCAAACACGAAACAGCACTCATGCAACCAATCCGGCAATCAGCCATGATACGGCACCCCGCACCATCAATGCTCATGCAACCGGCCCAACAGCGCCAAACGACCGACACTATAGTCTTCAGTACTCAAGCGGCCGGCTCGACGCAAAACAGTTATTCAAACAGCCAGCTCAATGGTCGACAATGATGCGGAGCGGCATTCTCGTCCGCCTCAAACAATGCTCGCACAAGCGGTCCAACAGTTCTCAAACCACCAACGCTACACTCAAGCACGAAGCAGCACTCACACAGTCGGCCGAACCAGCCGAGCAATGCATCGACTGGTTCGGGTGAACCAATCAGACCGGCCATTCAGCCCGGCAGCCGGTTCAGTCAACCTGGAATCGGGACGGACAAATCACACGGCCGAACTAGTCACCCGTTCCAGTCACCTCGTCCCAGTTACCCGGTCAAGCTAGCCAGCCCAGCCGTCTCGTTCCAGTTAGCCAAACCAACAACCTCGTCTCAGCTGCCTTGTTTTAGCCGCGTCGCCCCAGCTACCCGGCCAACCAGCCACCTCACCCCAGTCGCATTATCCCGGCCACTTCGCCTTGGCTGTCTCTTTTGGCCGCGTCGCCCCAGCTACCCGGTCAAACCAGTCAGACCAGTCACCTATTCAGCCGTCCAAAACCAGTCACCATGCTCAGTCCGAACGGCCAGTTTGAAAGCCCAAAGCCTTTCCGCGAAAAGGTGGGAGACGCCAAAAGATAAAAGACGCCTAAATTTGCGCGCGCTTCTCCCCCGCCGCGATCTCCGCCGCGACAAGGTCGTCGTCCACGGTGCGATCGGTCGGATCGTCGAGATAGTGGTCGAATTCGTGCAACACTTCGGCGCTGGGAGCCGGAGTGAGCAATGAGACCACCACGATGAACAACATGGAGATGATGAACGCCGGCAGCAGTTCGTAGATGGCGAAGACGCCGCCGAGCGGCTTGATGAGGTTGTGCCAGATGAGCACGGTCGCCGTGCCGGAGAGCATGCCCGCAATCGCACCGTACTTGTTGGTACGACGCCAGTACAGCGAGGCGAGCATCAACGGGCCGAAGGATGCGCCCAGACCGGCCCACGCGTAGGAGACCACCTGGAAGATCGAGGAGTTCTGGTCGAACGCCACCACGATGCCGAAGATGAACATGACGAGCAGCGTGATGCGCGCCACCATCATCACCTGGCGGTCGGTGGCCTTGCGGTGCAGCAGGCCGCGGAAGATGTTCTCACCGACCGCGGAGGCGCCGATGATCATGTAGGACGACGAGGAGCTCATGGACGCGGCGAAGATGCCGGACACGACGATGCCGCACATGAAGCTCGGCAGCAGCGCCTGCGACACCACGATGAAGATGTTCTCCGCCGCGGACTGCGTGACGAACTGGGTCGGCATCATGGCGCGGCCGACCAGACCGATGCATACGCCGCACGCCAGCGAGATCACGCACCAGGTGGTGGCGATGATACGGGACTTCTTAATCTCCTCGGAGCTGCGGATCGACAGGAATCGCACCAGCACCTGCGGCATGCCGAAGTAGCCGAGGCCCCACGCGAGCATGGAGATCATGGTGATCACGCCGTAGTCGGCCGGTGCGCCGAACATGGCCCGGCCGGCCTTGATGATCTGCTCGCCGGCGTCGTTGAGCACCGGCGTGGCCATATGCGTGCCGTCGAGGAAGCCCGGAATGGCCTTCAGCACCGCCACGGTGTTGTCGACGCCGCCGACGGACGCGATGGAGCCGATGAACACCACGGCGAGGGCGAAGAACATGAGCAGACCTTGGATGAAGTCGGTCACGACCACGGACAGATAGCCACCGATGATGGTGTAGGCGAACACGATGGCCGCGCCGATCACCATGGTCAGGTGGTAGTCCCAACCGAACAAGGTGGAGAAGAGCTTGCCTACCGTCACGAAGCAGCTGCCGACGTACACGCAGAAGAACACGAGGATGATCAGCGCCGCGATGGTGGAGACGATGTTCTTCTTGTCGTGGAAGCGCTTGGAGAAGAAGTCCGGCACGGTGATCGCGTCACCGGCCACCACCGAATAGCGGCGCAGTCGCTTGGCGACGATCTTCCAATTGAGGTAGGTGCCGATCGCCAGTCCGAGCGCGGTCCACAGCGGATCCGCGGCACCGGTGAAGTAGGCGAGACCGGGCAGTCCCATGAGCAGCCATCCGCTCATGTCGGAAGCCTCGGCGCTGAGCGCGGTCAGCCACGGTCCGACGCCACGCCCGCCCGCGAAGTACTGTCTCGTGGACGAGTTGGAACGTTTGGAGTACACGAAGCCGATCGTCAGCATGGCCGCAAAGTAGATGACCATGGCCATAAGAACCCAGATGTCTTTGGAAACCACGTTCCATTTCCTCTCTCGTCAAACACCGATCGCATCAGCGCCGATTATCGCTGGCGAAAAACGTTGGTTCGACCCAATGTAACCGTTCGATATGGCATCGAACCCCAATCGTCTCACGCTCAGAGCCGAAATATGGGCATCATTCATATCAGGCAACCCCGAAAATACCCCCGAACATGACTGCTCAGATGTCGTATCGCCAGGATTTGTCGGTGATGACGCGAGCCATGGCCAAGCCGATCGGCAGGCAGATGATCACCATGAACGCGCGGAACGCCCAGTCGAGCGCGTTCAGCGTATCGAACTGGCCAAGGTGGAACATCGCCTGGTACATATACAGACCGGGCACCATGATCACGATGGATGGGACGGTCAGGCAAATGCGCGGATAGCCCAGATGGGGCGCGAGCCAACCATGTCGCACCGAAGAGCGCCACGCGGAGGCAAGCAGACCGGCAAGCAGCGCGCCGAGGAAGGCGCCGGCTTCGGCGGGGACGCCGGCATCGACGATTTCAAGACGCAGCGTATCGGTGATCGCGCCGATGGTGGCCGCGACGAGGCACATGCGCTGCGGCGAGTTGAACATCACGGAGAATCCCCATACGCCGATGAACGCGAACACCATGCGCAGCAGGCAATTGACGACGGGGTTCAAACCGAGTGGTTCGAAGCCTTCGGGGTTCAGATGCACGATTGAGGCGACCATCCATCCCGCAAGCGTCGCCATGAGGATGATGCACAGCACGTAGCTGACGCGTTGGATGCCTGATGGGAAGTCGATTTTCGCCATGTCGAGCCCGCCGGTGATCAGCGGGAATCCGGGGATGACGAACAGCATCGCGCCGATGTACGCGGTGTCGTGCTGCAATGCGACCGGATTGAAGATGCCGATGAGTCGCAGCATGCCGGTGCAGGCGAGCGCCGCGACGGCGACGCATACGAAGGTGACGAAGAACTGGTTGAGGTGGTGCGCGAACAGCTTGCGGCGCAGCCAGTGGCCGAGGCCGGCTCCGACGAACGCGCCGATCATATCGAAGGGGCCGCCGCCGAGCAGGAACACGAAGGACGCGCAGGCGCAGGCTGACGCGAGTCCGGCGAAGGCTGGCGAATACAGCGGCTTGCGGCGCTCGATCATATCGAGCCGCTCATGCGCCTGCCGCACGGTGACGCCCTGCGTCTCCCCCGCGGCCTTGCCGATGTGGTCGAAATGCTCGGCGTACTCCTTCGGCGGCTTGTGCTGGCGGGTTTTCCACGTCTTTTCCGCGGCCGCGTCGATGTCACGCATGTGGATCGGATGGGCGGTGGCGTCGCTGTCCTGCGTGTCTTCCGTCACCATCTCCAGCACGTCGAGGACGGGATCGTTGGCGTCTTCCTGTTTCTGTTCCGTTTTCTGCTGTTCCTTGAGCTGCTTCGACAGGTCGGCGGATACCTGCGAGGCGTCGCGCTTGTCGAGATGCTCCATCAGCCCTTCGGAAACGTCGGCTTGGCTGTGGTACATCGAGGATTTGCCGAGATTGACGTTGAACCAGTCGGCGAAGTGCTCCAGCAGCCAGATGCGTTCGGTGTTGACGCCGGTGGTCGGCAGATCGACGACTTCGGTGATGCGGTCCTTGCCGTCCGTGCAGGATGCTTCTATGTCGGTGAGATTGACGTCGGCACGCACGTGCACGCCCAGCGGATACGCGATGCGGTGCATCATTTCGCGCACGCGGAAGCTGCCGGTGCCCGCGCCGAGGTCGAGCATGCCGACGCGCACGACCACGCTGGCCTTCGCCGCGATGCCAGCTTCGGTGATGGGCTTGTCCCAATCGCGTTCGATGTCTTCCATGTCCAATGGAATGGAGTGGGTGTGGAATTTGCTGACCGCCGAAGCCCCTTGGAGCTGTTCAGTGCCGTGTTCTCGATTGTCTCTCTGTACGCTCACTCGTCCTTTTCTACCCTATGCGCCGACCATGCGCAATAGCGCGGGCAATCGCACAGCCGATGCGGCCGTCCATGGGGACTTTCGCGGAATGTCCAAAAAATAATCTCGAAAATGGACTTCGTAACACAAACGGCGATTTGCGCGCAGTAGAATCTGCGATTGCAATAACCACGTTGAACCAAGGGCTGTGGGCTCGCAACGATTTGGCCTCAACAACCGTGGAGGAGCCACGGGCGACCAAATAGACCGAGCAACCCGTCGTTCGACTAAGGAGGTTTGTTTTGGCAAAAGATGAACAGCAAATCGTGCCTGCCGATGCTTCCATTGTGGAAACCGGCACGGGCCGAAAGGCTCCGGAAGAGCACGATCTTCCTGACAAGCTGAAATACGACATGGATCTTTCCCTGAAGATCCTGCGTGACGTGCTCAACGAGTACGACCCCAAGCTGCTCAACATCTTCGACACCGTGCGTAAGTACGCGGTCGAGGCAAGCGACGAGCACTTCGGCGGCAACGCGAATCCGAATGAGGACGGTCTGGCCGAGGCCACGAAGGTCATCGACGAAATCGACCAGCACGACGCACAGCTGCTGGCCCGCGCATTCACCACCTACTTCCACCTCGCCAATCTTTCCGAGGAAAACTACCGCGTCTCCGCGCTGCGCGCACGCGAAGCCGAAGTGGCGGACAGCAATGCTGTCGACCCGGTCAACGAACTCACCGTCGCCTACCACAAGCTCATCAACGAGCTGGGTCCGGCCAAGGCCAAGGAGCTGCTGAACCGCTTGGAGTTCCACCCGGTCTTCACCGCGCACCCGACCGAAGCGCGCCGCAAGGCGGTGGAAGGCAAGATCCGCAGAATCTCCCAGCTGCTCGCCGTGCACAACCAGCTCGGCGGCTCCGACAAGAAAGAGAACAGCCGTCGTCTGTACAACGAGATCGACGCACTGTTCCGCACCTCCCCGATCGCGCTGAAGAAGCCGACTCCGGTCGAGGAAGCCGACACGATTCTCGACATCTTCGATTCCACGCTGTTCCACACCATCCCGCAGGTCTACCGTCGTTTCGACGACTGGCTGCTGGGCGACAAGGCCGGTCTGGAACCGCCGGAGTGCCCGGCGTTCTTCCACCCGGGAAGCTGGATCGGCTCCGACCGTGACGGCAACCCGAACGTCACCGCCAAGGTGAGCCGCCAGGTGGCCCGCAAGTTCAGCGACCACGTGCTGGCCGCGCTGGAGAAGGAAACCCGCACCGTGGGCAAGAACCTCACGATGGAGGCCCTCACCACGCCGGCAAGCGCCGAACTGAAGTCCCTGTGGAGCCATCAGAAGGAAATGAGCGAGCGTCTGACCGAAAAGGCCGCGCTGATCTCCACCAAGGAATTGCACCGCGCGGTCATGCTGGTCATGGCCGACCGTCTGCACTACACCATCGAGCGCGACGCCGACCTGATGTACCACTCCTGCGATGACTTCATCGCCGATCTGAAGACCGTGCAGCGTTCCCTCGCCGCGGCCGGCGCGAAGCGTTCCGCCTACGGCCCGCTGCAGAACCTGATCTGGCAGGCCGAGACCTTCGGCTTCCACATGGTCGAGATGGAGTTCCGTCAGCACTCCGTCGTGCACTCCCGTGCATTGGAAGACATCCGCGAGCACGGTCTGCACGGTGAGCGTGGCGAACTGCAGCCGATGACCCATGAGGTGCTCGACACCTTCCGCGCCCTGGGTTCCATCCAGAAGCGCAACGGTCTGAAGGCCGCCCGCCGTTACATCATCTCCTTCACGAAGAGCGCCCAGAACATCAAGGACGTGTATGAGCTGAACCGTCTGGCCTTCGCGCATCCGGAGGATGTGCCGACCATCGACGTGATCCCGCTGTTCGAACAGCTTGAGGATCTGCAGAACTCAGTGGACGTGCTCGAAGACATGATCAAGATCCCGGAGGTCCAGGCCCGCCTGAAGGCCACCGGCGGCAAGATGGAAGTCATGCTCGGCTACTCCGACTCCTCGAAGGACGCCGGCCCGACCTCCGCCACGCTGGCCCTGCATTCCGCCCAGGAGCGCATCGCCAAGTGGGCGAAGTCCCACGACATCGATCTGACCCTGTTCCATGGCCGCGGCGGCGCCGTCGGTCGTGGTGGCGGCCCCGCCAACCGTGCGGTGCTCGCCCAGCCGGTCGGTTCCGTGAAGTGCCGCTTCAAGCTCACCGAACAGGGCGAGGTCATCTTCGCCCGCTACGGCAACCCGGTGCTGGCCGTCCGCCACGTCGAGTCCGTCGCGGCTGCGACGCTGCTGCAGTCCGCGCCGAGCGTGGAGAAGCGCAACACCGACATGACCGAGAAGTACGCCGACATGGCCAGCAAACTCGACGAGGCCGCCCACGAGCGCTTCCTCGACCTGCTGAACACCAACGGCTTCGCCCCGTGGTTCTCCACCGTGACGCCGTTGACTGAGATCGGCCTGCTGCCGATCGGCTCCCGCCCGGCGAAGCGTGGTCTGGGCGCCAAGTCCCTCGACGATCTGCGCACCATTCCGTGGATCTTCTCCTGGGCTCAGGCCCGCATCAACCTGGCCGCATGGTATGGCCTGGGCACCGCGTGTGAGAAGTTCGGCGACCTGGAGACGCTGCGTAAGGCGTATGAGGAATGGCCGCTGTTCTCCACGTTCATCGACAACATCGAGATGTCGATCGCGAAGACCGATGAGCGTATCGCCCGCATGTACCTGGCCCTCGACGACCGCGAGGACCTGCCGGAGAAGGTGCTCACCGAGATGAAGCTGACCCGCAAGTGGGTGCTCGCCATCGTCGGCGACAAGTGGCCGCTGCAGCACCGCCACGTGCTCGGCCGCGCCATCCGCATCCGCTCCCCGTACGTGGACGTGCTCTCGCTCACCCAGGTGCTCGCCCTCAAGGCGCTGCGCAAGAAGGTGGACAAGGAGGAGCTCAGCCACGGCAAGAGGGAGGGCTACACCTACCTCATCCTGTGCACCGTCTCCGGCGTCGCCGCAGGCCTGCAGAACACGGGCTGATCTCCGGCCGACCGATTGACAAAAGCGAGCGGGGAGGTTCCGTGCCGATAAGCGGAGCGGGCCTCCCCGCTCGCGTTGTCCGGCCCTAGACTAGCCGGCAGCAGGGCACGCCGGGCGGCCGTGCGGAACGGACGCACACGGAACGGGGCATCTCGGCTGATCGGAGGGGACATGGACAAGCCAGCGGACGGGCGCGGGAACACCGGGTCCACGGACGGCATCAAGACGAAGGGCGACGCCGAGAACGAACGCCACACTTGCAAAGCGAATCCGGCTATAACCGATGGCATTGGGAAGAAACATGGCATGAAAGATATACCAGAAAATTTTTCCGGCAAGAAATTTGCTTTGGCACCGAAAATAGATGCCAAATTCCTTAAGGCAAATAGATGCTATGTGGCTTTGGGCAAGGCCAGACGTGCGCTATGGTGGCTGGGATTACTGCTGCTTTCGCCAGCAGTAATGACATGGGCTGAACGCGATAATTACAGCCTCGTTTGCAGCGTGTTGACACTTTCTCCCCCACCCTGCAGTGATTTGAATACGTATGGCTCCAGACTTACAGCAGTGCTGGGCTTAGGTTTTCTCTGTTGGATGATGATGCCGGTTGTTTCTTGCGTGAAATCCGTCATTCGAAGCTTATATCCCAATGTGTCCGACCTAGATACGCCGATGGCTTCACATGTCGTAATCGGAATTGTGTCATTTTTCATGCTCTGCGTATCGTTGCCTCTTCTTTTTCTGGGCATAATTACAATGCATATATAAACGAACAGGCCTGCTCAAATCTTGGGGTGGAATAGGTCGAGCAGGCCTGTGAGTTGTTCAGGTTAGCGTCCCGCGTTTTCAAGGAATGCCGCATAGATCAGTGCAAGGGTATCAGTTTCTACTTGATTCGGAAGACGGCTGGCATGTGCCGCTTGAGTCAATAGCCACTGGGTGAAAGACGCAGCAATATTCTCGAGCTTACCTGCATCGATTCCATCGACAAGCTTTCGAAATGCGATGACCAGGTTGTCCGCGCTTCCCTCGAACCGGGACTGATAGAACCGTTTAATCCGATTCGTCTCGCTTTGCGCGAACGTGTCCCGCATAGCGGTGGACAATGACCTTTCGGAAGAATTGTTCTGCATGGACTGCGCCAGCAACCATGCATCGCAGTCCGCGAGAACATCGCTGTAGCCGAATCCCATACGGGCATCTTGCTCGCCGAGATGAGTGTGCAGCCATGATGCCAAGCCCTCTTTCGGGGCATTCGCCAGGTAGCTTCCCCAAATCTGCAGCAAATCCAGGGCCCATCCGCCCAGATCACCGAGACCATAGTCCATTGGATCGTTCGTGACGCCCCATGTCAGGTATCCCAAGGATGTGGCGGCCATATGGGCGATGTCCCGATTGGGCAGTGTGCCTTTGATGACAGGTTGTGCATCACATGCGACACCGCATGCCTGACGAGACAAGGCCAATTCGCTGGGAGTAGCCGGCTCCGGGGTGTACGCGTGCCACAGTGCCTGCGTGCCGGAACTTCCTTCCGACCAGTATTCAGGTTTGCGAAGCCATTGCAGGATGAATGTTCCAGTGAGGCTTGTGTATGCCGAGGCTCGCGTCCCCAAATCGGAGAGCGTCTTGACACAGGCATTTTCCGTAGTGACGGTCCATTTCAGCAGAGGGTCGGAATCGGGCGATTCCGGATCGGGGTCAGGCGAGGGGGCCGTCGTCGGGAGCAGGAAAGAACAGCCTTGCGAATTGATGGAACTGGCGACGCGGTCCAGATCCCAGCCCTGGCCCTTGTAGTTGCTGATTTCGGTGAATTGGTCGTAGGACCAATTGTCGGGAATCGGGAATCCCAGATTACCCGAGAACCCCGTCGACATGTCGGAGATGAAGGAGGAACTTGCGTAGCCGGCATTGACGACACGGCTGCAGATGTTGCGCGAGGCGTAGATGCCCACACCATAACGGCCTCCGAGGGATTGGCGGACAGCCTTGAAGTACGGCAGGATGTTGCTGGTCACCTGGTCGTCGGTCGCATCGAAGTCCACGGCGAAATAGATGTGGGTGGGCGGGATCCCGAGACGCTGCGCCGCCTCGCGGGCGGCCTTGGCATGCGCCGCGCCGTTCGCCGGGGTGAAATGCTCCAGCTTCGTGGAATACTCCTGAAAGATCGGGAAGAACCTCATGCCGCCCCGAGTGATGCGCTCGAGCTCGCCCGGACGGATGGCCTTGAAGTAATCCTTGGGATCCAACGAAGACTGACCGGGCTCAGTCAGGTAACGTCCCACGATTTCATACCCGTCTGCCTTCAACGTCGCCAACCTGGCGTCGGTAATCTCGAATCTGGTGTCGCATGCCACGCACGGACGGTCAGGATCGCCTTTGGACGTCAGCAGACTCATCCACGTGGTCGAATCAATGGAACCTGTCACGGCGATGGCATAACGCTTCTGGAACGCTTTCACGATATTGGCAAACGTGCTCGTCCACACGAAGGTCGGCTCGCCTCCGATCCCATTGCACGCCAAAGCCGTGCTGGCGAGCCAGACCCACGCCTCATTGGAAGATGCGTTATTGGACGTTATCGTTTTCAAGCGAGCCTTGGTTCCGTTACCGAAATTGCCTGTTGCTTCACTGGGCGAAAAACCTTCGAGCGACTGAAGCACCTGGATAAGAGCCGTGTTCATCTCCCTGCCGTACAGCCCATCAGTCGGAATGATGCCCGTGTATGGACGATATGCTTTGTTGATGAACTGCTGTGCTCTACGGACGGAGTCGACCCCACCATAAGAGGCCAGCAGCACGAACTGCTTCATCGAGAGCAACGCCCCCATGATTTCAACGTCTACGCTGGAATCTCCTTCTATGCCCATATCAGCTTTAAGCTTCCTGATAGCGGAACCTGTTCCGTCGTAGAAATGCTGTGAGATGTTGCCACCAGTGGAGTAGCCCTTGCACCACAGCGCTCCCTGAATGATGGAATACACGTTGGAAGTGCTCTTGTCCGTAGCGGCCTGCTGCCGCACCCCATTCGGATACCGCTGTTTGAATAACCGCTGGGTGGAAGGACCGAAGTTATCGGCGGTGGACTGGATGCCCAATTCAATCTGCAATGCGCGAGTAAGCGCATAGATTGTCGGCCAACCAGTTCTGCCGTCCGGATTGACTTTCTTGAATCGGGAATCGTTCCCGTATGTCTTGTTCAGCCACTGCTGCGTCTGCAGCACCATCTGATCAACCATGATGCCTCCTTAGGTACCTGTTTGCCGGGGCTGACCCAATGTCTGCCCTCACCTGCACTGCCGTTTCGCCACGAGGTGTTAACCTCGGGCGTTTCATCTGGCATGGCGCCCGTGACGAACGCCGTGTTTTTCGGTATCTAGTTCCAGGCGGAACATATCGTTTTCCCTATAACCGTCCCCATCACACTGCGTAATGTTGCGGCGGTCGGCATATGTGTCCTCCGCCATGACACCCACCGCTCTGGCCATAGCCAAGATATCTCCGCATGCATCAAGGTCATACGGTCCGCTTCCTCTGACTCTGGTAACACTGAAATGAACCATTACCAATCCTTTCCCTCGCCTACCGCTGATGTTGTCATATTCTTCACCACTTCGCTTTCGCCGCGAATGACAACACGAATTTTGCGCACAGCCGTTGAAAGCTGTTTGGACACCGCCGCTCGGGACACGCCCAGCTCTCGTGCCATGTCTGATTGAGATGCCCCTTTTACAAACACGCCTTTGACGATATTGCGCTGACCTGCCGGCAGCTTCTCCACCTCTCTAAAGATGGTTTGCAAACAGTTGGCTTTTTCTCTCGTTTCCTCAGCACTTAAGAGGATATCCTCAGGAGAGGCAGAATATCCTTGAGGCTCCTGCCCTATACCAGCCAGTTCCTCATAGGAATAGGTAGCTCCACTGGCACGATCTGACCGATGAAAAGAATGAGCGGAACGTTCCTCAGCATTCCACAATTCCTGAAGTATCGCCTGGGGGTTACGTAATCCAATATCGCATGGCGAACAGCCCGTATGGATTGCGCGCAGAACCCTATCACGCTCGACCATGATCCGTAATTCCCCTTCCGGACAGTCGTATACATCGGTTACGGACACATTGCCGGCGCACATCGCCTCATGTTTCAATAAAACTCTCATTACAGTCTCGATTCCTCCCAGTTATTGGGCCTTCGAGACCTGCCTGCTATAGGTCATTACATGAGCATCCAACCTGCCTGATAAGCGTGAAGCGTCGGTTTAGAGAAACCGACGCTTCGCCATAAATCGACAGGCAAGTCTCATGTACGTGATCAGTTAAAACCCCAGCCAGCTTCGCTGCGGCGCAATGGACGGACAGGCCGATGCCATACTTCTATAACCGGTTAAACGCGTGGCATCGAGCTGAGGAAAATTACGATGTATCTTGTCTCAACAATCCCTTTCGATAAACGAATGTTGCACTTCTCTGACTCAGCTGCAAAACGGCGTATACTGGCGATATTCCAGTGTTTTGCCGGCTTATTCATCTGAATCTGCCTCCCATCGTAGGGACGGTGACCTCGCGAGATGGCGACGGATGAAGACAAATGGAGACGAGAAGGAGACTCACTTGGCTGAAACTGCTGTTACGTATGCGCTGGGAGTCTTCTGCCAACTCGTGAACCCTTATATATCTGGCGTGGACCACCACAAAAAGGGATTCATGAAGGACTTCTTTGACGCTGTATTAGAGGGCGACATTTTAAGCAACCCACCTTCCCAGCACCATCGAAACCGCAAACCCGGGAAGACCACGATTACTGCTGGAGTCTGGGCTGGAATCAACGAAACTGACCTGACTCGCTTTTATAACGGGAGCAAGAAAATCCCCTCATGGAAAGCCACCGAGTTCTATCAGCATCTGGACGTCTCAGAGGTAGAACGTCTTTGTAGCGATATTAGTGTTGACGCCCTCGCTGATTTCCAAAAGGAACTGATCAAGGCGAATATTAAAGTTTCAGATATCAGCGAACTTCCTTCCGCCACAGGGAAATGGCTTCTATCAGTCCTCAAAGCCAATGCCGATGGACGTGATATTCTCGCCGATGGCATAGGTTTGCAGCCGGAATTCGATATGTTCGAAAACTTGCCTTTGGCATCCGGCCACATCAGCAATGGCAAATTGCACCTTGGACGGTCTTCAGTCCCTTGGAAGACTTATCCGATTCCACCGGATAAACCAGATGATCATCTTGAGAAGACATACCTCACGCAGATGCAAGCTGCCTATGCCGATCACTTGCACAAGCCAATCAACTGTTCCGACGATCTTCCTCAGACGTGCCGTCCCGAATATGCCAAGCAGCGGGAATATTTTTACGATGCGGAAGGAATGCGCAGGAATCTACGGGATGTCATAGAAAATGGAGAGCAGGAATTTGACACGCTGAAAGTGGATCTTTATGACGGAATATGCGATATATGTGCATCTGATTATGCCGATGGACTGCTGCGTATGCGAGCAACGCTATCTCAAGCAGCCGGCTTCCCATTGTCTGGCTCGGCTATAGCCCAATTCCCATCAATGATTAAGGCAGCAGAAAAGAAGGGGCTGTGTCACATGCTGGTCAATGATCATAAGCTGGAGTGGGTACAGGGGAATGCATAATTCGCTATTTAATACGACACAGGAAACAGCAACGCGATTGACATTATGTCTCCCGTTGCTCTCTAGGCCTTCCACAATCGACGAGATCGCGGCTATCGACCTTACCGCCACCTATATGAAGGCATTCGGATTCGGGCAGCATAATCTTCATGGTGATGGCCCACACGCTTTAGCCGAATATGACGCCCGTCGCAAACGAGTGCAAGCAGGGTTGGCGCAACTTGTAATCATTGGAGCAGCAACCGTAGATTCCACTTGCCTGTTCTACCGCGCCACTCCGGAATGTTTTCAATATTCAGAAGCATTGCATGGCGATTATGCTACCTCCTATCGCCGGGCTGTTCAGCTATTGGCGGAAGAAGATTATGAAGACATCATAAACCGAATAACGAAAGAGAACAGCCAATTATGAGAAGCACGTGGATACGTCAGATTTCGGCAATCAGAAAAGATGGAGTGGAATCCGCCATTAATCTCGCATGCGGGTTGAACTGTGTTATCGGCGCTTCGAATACCGGGAAAACCCGGATCGCAAAAACCGTAGAATTCGTCTGTGGAGGAAAAGAGAGCCCCTTTACCGACAAAACTGCCTACGAAGTCGCACAAGTCACGTTCATAACCAATGACGGTGAAGTTTCGCTTAGTCGTTCGACTCGCGCTCAGAACACTATTCACGTGGAATCCAGCAACCCCGCAATTGCTTCCGGCTCTTACTCTGTTTCATCACGTTCCGGCAAATCAATCAACACAGTTCTTCTTGCCTTGTTAGGCATTGAGCCAACCCGTAAGATAGCGACGAACGAAACTTACCATACAGTTGCTTTTACATGGAATGCCGTCAGACATCTTATGCTTGTTCCCGAAGACCAAATAGGACGTCCGCAACCCTCCATTCTCTTTCCCAAAAGCACCACGTTAACAACTCTCACACAAAGTTTGTCCTCGCTGCTTGTCTTGGTCCAAGACGACAAAATCGACAGCTCCATGCAGACAGAAAGCGCCAGCGAACGTCGTACACGCAGAAAAGCCGTGGAACAGTTCATCCACCAGCAATTGGACGACATAGAACCCCGCATCAGACGCCTTGAAGAAATGCGCCATATCGCAACGAATGAGGGAAAGACCGTTCACACTTATTTGGAAGCCCTACGCAAAAAAGCATTGCATGTGGAGCAGCAAAGGCAAACTCTCCTCGACCAAGATGCCCGCGCCATCTCACGTATCTCGCAGCTTAATCAGCAATATGAGCACCTTGAGGTACTTATTCGCCAGCGCAAGATACTTATCAGTCAATATGAATCAGACGCTGCACGTCTTGATTTGCAACTACAGGCGATGAAACATGCCCGTACACATGCCTATCCCACCACATGTCAGTTTTGTCATAGTCCCATCCACCTGTCCGCGCCAACTGAACAGGATATTTCAGTCGTCTCAACAGAAATCGAACATATCCACAGCATCCAAATGGATGTTGAAACCGATTTGGCCGTCCTCGCAGACAGAGCCGATAAGGTACAACGGGAATTGCAGCTGGAGCAACAGCAGCATCGGCAAAATATGCATACGCTCGAATCCGACATTCAACCAATAGCGCAGCATATGCAACAAGATATTGAACAAATCGCCCAGGCAGAGCAGTTACACGCGGAATATGCGGAACTCATGGCGCTACATGCCCGTTTCAACAAGGCACTTGATAGCGATGATCAGGCAACATCAAACAATGAAAAATACAAGCCGCGTGAATGCTTCCAGGGCGATTTCTGGTACTCCATGAGTAACACCATACGCAACATTTTGCAACAATGTCATTTTCATGGTGCCGATACAGCAGATTTCAGCAAAACCTCTTTCGACGTCGAAATAGCAGGGTATTCCAAAGCCGATGAACAAGGCAAGGGGTACTGCGCGTTTCTTAACAGCGTTGTTATGCTCGCATTCCATGATTATCTCAATAAACAGTCAAAGCACGCTCCAGGCTGGTTGCTTATTGATACGCCTCTGCATGGGTTCGATGAGGGGACGCGGCCCATGGAAGACTCTTCCATGAAAGCTGGCTTGTTTTCCTATCTGGCGAAACAAGCGGTTTCACAGCAGATCATCATTATCGAAAACACAAATCACATGGCCGGTATTCCTCTTGATGAAAACGTCAATATCGTCGAATTTTCAAAAGACAAGCACAATGGACGATACGGATACCTGGACGGGGTTTACGATGTGTCTGACGAAAGTTAACAGCGACCCCAAATCAAGTCACCTTGTCGAGGAGCGAACCCGCGTAGCCGGTCTCCCCATGATTTTCCAAAAGCCATTCGACCGGACTAAATTTGAGCGTATCGCCCGCATGTACCTGGCCCTCGACGACCGCGAGGACCTGCCGGAG
>ERZ808246.720-NODE-720-length-26359-cov-4.911306_pt1 | contig 26359 bp, 23 predicted proteins | sample MGYA00521083_ERZ808246 | MGnify/ENA primary metagenome ERZ808246 (study PRJEB31516, sample SAMN03275577) | gut metagenome | biome: mammalia-associated habitat; material: feces | host: Papio cynocephalus | place: Kenya | collected 2012-07-07 ...
ACCGGATATCACAGAATCTAAACGAAAACCGTTAGATTACAAGGCCCGGCAAAGAATTCGAATAACCGTTTCCCGGGGGAGGCGCTTTCAGGGCGTCTCTCCCGGATCTCCGAAGAATTTTCGGATAAATCGTAAAATCAGGGCTTGCATTCCCCTTTGGGGCATGCTATAATAGCCGCATCATTTGAATATGACCCTGTGAACCGTTAAGGATCGTCACGAAACTGAATGGGGAGGGGACTCTGGAGAATCCCATTGAGTTGGGTGCCGAAGGTGTAAGGCCGCTGTGGCCGAATCTCTCAGGCAAAAGGACAGAGACGGAATCGCATTTCTGCGTTTCCTCTGCATTCTTCGGAGTCGCTGCAAAAGCGGCTCTTTATTTTTTTGAAGGAGAGAAAAGAAAATGATCGAAGAAGTATTGTATCCCATTGTATGCAAGATCAACGAATACCTGTCTAACTACATCCTGGTGTTCCTGCTCATCGGCGTGGGCCTGTGGTACTCCATCCGCACCCGCTTTGTGCAGGTCCGCTGCTTTGGCGAGGCTATGAAAAAGACCTTCGGCAACATCAAGCTCAAGGGAGGCGCCCAAAAGAGCGGCATGACCTCCTTCCAGGCCCTGGCCACCGCCATTGCCGCCCAGGTGGGTACCGGCAACATCATCGGCGCCTCCGGCGCCATCCTCACCGGCGGCCCCGGCGCCATCTTCTGGATGTGGGTTATCGCCTTCTTCGGCATGGCCACCATCTACGCGGAAGCCACCCTGGCGCAGAAGACCCGCATCATTGACAAGGACGGCACCGTCCACGGCGGCCCCGTGTACTACATCACCACCGCCTTCAAGGGCGGCTTCGGCAAGTTCCTGGCCGGCTTCTTCGCCGTGGCCATCATCCTGGCCCTGGGCCTCATGGGCAGCATGGTGCAGTCCAACTCCATCGGCTCCACCTTCCAGACCGCTTTCGGCATCCCCACCTGGGTCATGGGTATCGTGCTGGTCATCATCTGCGCCATCATCTTCCTGGGCGGCGTGCAGCGTTTGGCCGCCGTCACCGAGAAGGTCGTCCCCGTCATGGCCGGTATCTTCCTGCTGGGTGCGCTGGTAGTCCTGATCGCCCGCATCAAGTACATTCCCGAGACCTTCGGCATGATCTTCAAGTATGCCTTTGATCCCAGCGCCATCATCGGCGGCGGCGTGGGCTACGCTCTGAAAACCGCCATCAGCCAGGGCGCCAAGCGCGGCCTGTTCTCCAATGAGGCCGGTATGGGCTCCACCCCCCACGCCCACGCCCAGGCCAATGTGGCCCACCCCCACGATCAGGGCGTGGTGGCCATGGCCGGTGTGTTCATTGACACCTTCGTGGTGCTGACCCTCAACGCCCTGGTCATCATCTCCACCCTGTATACCAGCGACGGGCCCCTCCATGAGTGCGGCGCCGCTGCCGCCAGCACCACCCTGGGCAAGGCCAACCTGGCTCAGACGGCCTTCGGCACTGTGTTCGGCGAGTCCTTCGGCAATATTTTCGTGGCCATCTGCCTGTTCTTCTTTGCCTTCTCCACGGTGCTGGGCTGGAACCTGTTCGGCCGCATCAATGCCAACTATCTCTTCGGCCGTAAGAATAAGAAGCTCTGCAACACCATCTACACCATCGTTGCCCTGGTGTTCATCTTCCTGGGCACCCTCACCGGCAACGACTTTGTGTGGGAGCTGACGGATATGTTCAATAACCTCATCGTCCTGCCCAACGCCCTGGCTCTGTTCGCCCTAACCGGCATGGTGGTCGCCATGCTGAAGGAAGGTCAGCAGAACAAGCTGAAGGTCTGATTGGAACTTTTTGCGTCTGCGGACGCGAACTTAGCAAGGCTTTTGACAAGCTGCAAAAAAATCATCCGGCGTGAGCCGGATGATTTTTTGTTTTCAATTTTTCAAGCTCTGCAGCGGCGCGGGGATCCGCCCGCCCCGGGCGATAAACGCCGCGGAGGATGCCTCATGCACCGGCATCACCGGGGCCGAGCCCAGCAGGCCGCCCATTTCGATCATGTCGCCCACTCGTTTCCCCTCCACGGGGATGATGCGCACGGCGGTGGTCTTGCTGTTCACCATGCCCACCGCCGCCTCATCGGCAATGATGGCGGAGATGGTCTCGGCGGTGGTCTCCCCGGGCACGGCGATCATATCCAGGCCCACGGAGCACACGCAGGTCATGGCCTCCAGCTTGTCCAGGGTCAATGTGCCGCTGATGGCGGCGGCGATCATGCCCTCATCCTCAGACACAGGGATGAATGCGCCGGACAGGCCGCCCACATGGGACGACGCCATGACCCCGCCCTTTTTCACCGCGTCGTTCAGCAGGGCCAGGGCCGCCGTGGTACCGTGAGTGCCACAGGTCTCCAGGCCCATTTCCTCCAGGATCCGGGCCACGCTGTCACCCACCGCCGGGGTGGGGGCCAGGGACAGGTCCACGATGCCAAAAGGCGTATTCAGCCGGCGGGATGCCTCGGCGGCCACCATTTGACCCATGCGGGTGATTTGGAAGGCGGTCTTTTTCACCGTCTCCGCCACCACATCGAAGGGCGCACCCTTGACACTCTGCAGCGCATGATACACAACGCCCGGGCCGCTGACGCCCACGTTGATAACGCTGTCCGCCTCGCCCACACCGTGGAAGGCGCCGGCCATGAAGGGGTTATCCTCCACGGCGTTGCAGAACACCACCAGCTTGGCGCAGCCCAGGCCCTCCTGCTCCCTTGTCAGGTGAGCCGTCTCCTTGATGATGCGGCCCATCCGGGCCACGGCGTCCATGTTGATGCCCGCCTTGGTGGAGCCCACGTTCACGCTGGAGCAGACGAAGTCCGTCTCGGCCAGGGCCTGTGGGATGGCCTGCAGCAGCAGTTCGTCACCCCGGGCCAGGCCTTTTTGCACCAGGGCCGAAAAGCCGCCGATGAAGTTCACGCCGCAGGTCTTGGCCGCCCGGTCCATGGTCAGGGCAAAGGGCACCAGATCCTCCGTGTCGCAGGCCCCGGCCACCAGGGCCATGGGGGTCACGGAAATGCGCTTATGGACGATGGGAATCCCGAACTCACTCTCGATATTCTCGCCGGTTTTCACCAGGTTTTCGGCGTATTTTGTGATCTTATCGTAGATCTTATCGCAGCAGCGCTTGGGGTCCTCACTGATGCAGTCCAGCAGGGAGATGCCCATGGTGATGGTGCGGATGTCCAGGTGCTGCTTGTCGATCATGTTGATGGTGTCAAAAATATTGTTCAGACTCAGCATATTGACACCTCATTACAGCTTGTGCATGGCGTCGAAAATATCCTCCCGCTGGATGCGGATGGACAGCGACCTTCCCTCGCCATAGTCCTTCATACTGCGGCTCAGCTCGTCAAAGGCGGCATCGCACAGGGACAGATCCACCACCATCATCATGGTGAAATACCCCTGCATGACCGTCTGGCTGATGTCCAGGACGTTGATGTTATGCTCCGCCAGGCGGTTGCACACCCCTGCGATGATGCCCACCTGGTCTTTTCCTACTACCGTTACGATCGCTTTCATTTTATGTCACTCCATTTCATCCAAAGTCAGGGCAAAGCTGCCCAGGAAATTCTCGCAGAAATACCGCAGCTCCGGCAGGTCCATTTTGTCCAGGGCCGCCCGGGTCTGCTCCGCCGCCGCCCGAAACTCGCCGTTGCCGGCCTTCAGCTCCTCCAGGCACTTGATATGGGCGGAGAGCTTGTCCGCCGCCTTTACCAGCTCCTGCACCTGCTCATCAGAGGGGCGCAGGACCTCCTCATAGTCTACCCGCAGCTCCCGGGGCAGCATGGCAAGGAGCTTATCCTCCGCCACACGCTCCACCTGCTTGTAGGAGTCCCGGATCTGGGGATTATAATATTTGATGGGGGTCGGCAGGTCGCCGGTGAGGATCTCCGGTGCATCGTGATACAGGGCCGCCACGGCCACCGCCCCCTCGTCCACGCACCCGCCGAAGCAGCGGTTGCGAATGACGGCCAGAGCGTGGGCCAGCACCGCTACCTGGTGGCTGTGCTCCTGGATATTCTCGGTATAGCTGTTGCGCATGAGGGCCCAGCGATTGATAAACCGCATGCGGTTGATGTAGGCAAAAAAGTGGCTCACGGCTCGATCTCTCCCTTCAATAGCGTTCCCTCCACGCCGGTGATGCGCACCGGACGCAGGCAGTTGTGGAGGTTTTTCCCCGGGGCCTCCACCTCCATATAGTTGGGGGCGTGGCCGGTGTAAAGGCCCGGCGCGCCCAACTGCTCAAAGAGCACCGGGAAGGTCTTGCCCACGCAGCTTTGCAGATATTCCCGGTGGAGCCGGGCGGCGGCCTCCCCGGCCCGGACAGCCCGCTCCTCCTTTACACTCTTAGGCACCTGCTCCATGGCGGCGGCCCGGGTGCCGGGACGGATGGAGTAGGGGAACACATGGATCTGGGCGAAGCCGCAGCGCCGGATAAAGTCCAGGGTCTTTTCAAACTCCTCCTCCGTCTCCCCGGGGAAGCCCACGATTAGGTCCGTGGTGATGGCAACGTTGGGGAAATACTGCCGCAGCAACACCACGGACCGATCGTACCGCTCCGTGTCATACCGGCGGTTCATGCGGCGCAGGGTCTCGTCACACCCAGACTGGAGGGACAGGTGGAAATGGGGACAGAGGTTCGAAAGTGCCGATGCCCGGCGGCAGAAGTCCTCGGTAATGGTTCTCGGCTCCAGGCTGCCCAGGCGGACACGCATCCCTCCTGCGGCGGCGGACACCGCCTCCAGCAGGTCGATGAGGCTCTCCTCACCGGCCAGATCCTGGCCCCAGGAGGAAATTTCAATGCCCGTGAGCACCACCTCCCGGTAGTCCTCCTCCGCCAGCCGGCGGGTCTGGCGCGTTGCCTCCTCCAGCGGCAGGGAGCGCACCGGTCCTCGGGCAAAGGGGATGATGCAGTAGGTGCAGAAATTACGGCAGCCGTCCTCCACCTTCAGCATGGCGCGGGTGCGGCTACTCTGCCCGCCGGCGGGCAGGATCTCAAAATCGTGGCGGTGCAGCGCGTCGTCCACCAGCACCCGGGTCTGCTTTTCCGCTGCCGCCGTGAGCAGCTGGTGCAAAAACTCCATGCGCTGGCCGGTGCCGCCGATGAGGTCGATGCCCAGGGCCGCCGCCTCATCGGTATGGGTCTGCACATAGCAGCCGCAGGCGGCCACGATTGCGTCCGGATTCATCTTTTTGGCCCGGCGGATCATCTGCCGGGATTTTTTATCGCTGACGGCGGTGACCGAGCAGGTGTTGATGATGTAGGCGTCCGCCGGCTGCTCAAAATCCACCAGCTCATGGCCCCGGGCCGTCAGCTCCTGCTCCATGGCCTGGGTCTCATATTGGTTGACCTTGCAGCCAAGGGTATAGATGGCGATTCGCATGGGGTTTCTCCTTGCACTTTGTCAAATCATCCTGTATAATGGTATGGTTATATTATAATCTATCTTTCACCGACTGGCAAGTGCCCGGCGGAGGAAATGAGGTGTTTTTTCGTGCACTATTTGGATAACGCCGCCACCACCCAGGTGCCGGAGGAGGTCATCGCGGCCATGGCGGAGGTGCTGCGCCATCACAGCGGCAATCCCTCCTCCCAGTATCCCTACGGCCAGGACGGCAAAGCCGTGGCCGAGAGCGGGCGGGAGACCATCGCCCGGGCCTTGGGCTGCCCAAAGGAGCGGCTGTTTTTCACCTCCTGCGGCACGGAAAGCGACGTGTGGGCCATCCGCGGCGCCGTGTGGCACGGCCGACACAGGGGCAGGCACATCATCACCACCTCCGTGGAGCACAGTGCCGTGCTGGAGACCTGCAAATGGCTGGAGGCCGAGGGCTATCAGGTGACCTGCCTAAAGCCGGACAAAGACGGCATGGTCACGGCGCAGCAGGTGCTGGACGCAGTACGGGCGGACACGGTCCTCGTCAGCATGATGCTGGTGAATAATGAGACCGGGTGCGTGTTCCCGGTGGCGGAGACCGCCAGGCTCCTGCGGGAATCGGGCAGCGGCGCCCTGCTCCACTGCGACGCAGTGCAGGGGTTTCTGAAGGTTCCCTGTGACCCGGTGGCCTGGGGTGTGGATCTCATGAGCCTGTCGGGGCACAAGCTGGGCGGGCCCAAGGGCATCGGGGCCCTGTATATCAGCCCGAAATTGCGGAATTTCCGCCCTCTCCTCCCCGGCGGCGGCCAGGAGATGGGTCTGCGCTCCGGCACCGAGGCCACAGCCCAGATCGCGGGCTTTGCCAAGGCCGTGGAGCTGCGTCTGGCGCATTATGACGAGAAGATCCGACACATGGCGAACCTGAAGGCCCTGTGCCGGGAAAAGCTGCTGACCATTCCGGGAATGGTAGTCGTGGGCGGGGGGACAGCACCGCATATTCTGGCCGTGTCCCTGCCGGGATACCCCAGCAGCAATATTGTGACCGACCTGGGCAATCAGGGCATCTGTATCTCCGCCGGGTCCGCCTGCCACAAGGGGAAAAGCAGCCATGTGGTGTCCGCCCTGGGCCTTCCCAAACGCACGGCGGCGGGGGTCATCCGCATCAGCTTCGCCCCGGAGACCACGGTGGAGGACATCGACGCGCTGTATGAGGCGCTGCGGGCCCACCAGGCCAACCGCTGCCCCATGCTGTGAGAAAAATACGGGGCACCCCCGCGCGCGGCAGACGCAATGGCCATCCCTGTTTGGGCGGGCAGCATAAGCGCGGAGCGCGTCGCGGAAGTAGACGCAGAGATCATACAAAAGCAAAGCACGAATTTCACAGTGCCGCGTTCGCGTGGCGGGAGGGTATCAGATCAAGCTGTATCCCGTCCGCGAAAAGGACTCCAAAACCATTGGTTTTGGCGGCGTTCTTTCCTCCCTTTCTTTCGCCGCGGGAAGAAAGGGAGCCGCCGGAGGTAGGACCGTAGTCGAGGAGAACGGATCGACGCAGGTACGTTCAAGCCCGGTTTCGGGTCGTCCGGGAGGCCGACCCCCACGGTATATTTTTGTAGGACAGGTCCCGTGTGCCCTGCCGGGCAGTGCGGTGCAAGCCCGGGCGGCGGGCTGTGGTCAGCCCGCCCTACGGATGCGTATCAAGAAGTGCGGTAAACCGGGTCGTCGGGGACGCCGGCCCCTACGGATATTTTTTATTTCAAGGAGTTTTTATGTCTATTCTGATCCGCCGGGAGCCCGGCTTTTACAAGCGGCTCATGTACCTTAGCATGCCCATTGTGCTGCAGAACCTCATCACCTTTTCCCTGGGGCTCATCGACACCTTTATGGTCAGCCAGCTGGGCAACACCGAGATGGCCGCCGTCACGGCGGCCAATGTGCCGGTCTTCCTGCTCATTTCCATCGTGTTCGGCGTCCAAAGCGGCCTGGGCATCCTGGTGAGCCAGTACTGGGGCAAGCAGGACATGCGGAGCATCAGCCGCGCCATCGGCGTGGCGGCGGCATCGGGCGTGGTGGTGGCCACGGTGCTGGCGGCGGTGCTGTTTTTGTGGCCGGTGCAGATCATGGACCTGCTGTCCAATAACCACCAGCTGTCCATCCTGGGCGCGCCGTACCTGAAGCTTATCGGCATTTCCTACATTTTCAACATGGTCTCCTCCGTGTACGCCAGTGCCCAGCGCAGCGCGGAAAATCCCAGCTTCGGCATGAAGCTGTTCGGCGCCTCCACGCTCATCAACACAGGGCTCAACTACCTGCTGATCTTCGGCAAGCTGGGCTTTCCCGCGCTGGGCATCCAGGGCGCGGCCATCGCCACTCTGTGCGCCCGTATCTGCGAGTTCATCATCTGCATGATCTACGCCCTGCGGGACAAACGCATCCGCATGCAGTGGGCTGCCTTTTTCCGCCCCGGCTGGGACATGCTGCGCCGTTTTCTCAAATACGCCTCCCCGGTGGTAGCGAATGAGGCCGTCTGGGGCCTGGGCAACAGCCTGCTGACGGTGATTTTCGGCTACACGGAAAATTCCGTGGAAATGTTGGCGGCCAACGCCGTCATGGGCAACCTGAACCGGCTGTTCCTGGTGTTCTGCTTCGGCCTGGGCGCAGCCGTCGGCGTGCTGGTGGGCAAGGCCATCGGCGAGGGATGGAGCCAGGACGAAATTATGGACCTGAGCCGCGCCCTCCTGCGCTTTACCATCGTCTCCGGTGTGGTGCTGGCCGTCTTTGCCCTGTCCCTGGTACCCACGTTGTTTATACCGGTGATCTTCCCCCTGTTCAAGCTCTACGGTGAGTCCGCCGTCATCGCCACAGCCCTGGCCGTGACCGCCTTTGCCACCATTCCCCTCCACGCCCACTCCATCAGCAGCATCACCGGCGTGCTGCGCGCCGGCGGCGATGTGTTCTGGAGCGCCGCTCTGGACCTGGCCCCCCAGTGGTGCATCGGCCTGCCCCTGACGGCCCTGTGCGCCCTGGTGCTGAAAACCGGCATCTGGCCCATCGCCATAGCGATGCAGCTGGAGTATTTCGTAAAGGTCCCCCTGTGCGAATACCGGGTGCGCAGCCGGAAATGGATCCACGACGTCACCGTGTCCCGGAGGGAGGAGATATGAGGAGCTTGTTTGTCTGTCCCCTGTGCGGTAAGCCCCTGACCCGGGAGGAGACGCGCTGCGCCTGCCCCACAGGGCACAGCTTTGACCGGGCCAAGGAGGGCTACTGCCACCTCCTGCCGGTGAACCGCAAGCACTCCAAGGCCCCGGGGGATGACAAGGCCATGGCCGCCGCCCGATCCGCCTTTTTGGGAAAGGGCTATTACGCCCCCCTGCGGGAGGCCCTGTGCGCCCTGGCCGTTTCCATGACCGGGGCGGCCCCCACGGTGCTGGACGCCGGCTGCGGGGAGGGATACTACACCGGCGGCATCTATCGCGCCCTGTTAGCTGCCGGCAAGGCCCCGCGCATGGCCGGAACGGATATCTCCAAGTTCATCCTGCGCCGGGCGGCCAAGGGGGAAAGGGACATTGAATTTGCCGTGGCCTCGTCGTACCATCTGCCCCTGGCGGCGGAGAGCATGGACCTGATCGTCAACTGCTTTTCGCCCATGGCGGCGGAGGAGTTTCGCCGGGTCCTGCGGGAGGGCGGCGGGCTTCTCTATGTGGTCCCGTCGGAAAAGCACCTGTGGGAGCTGAAGGAGGTCCTCTACGACCGGCCCTATGGAAACGAGGTGAAAAGCGTCCCCTACGAGGGCTTCACCTGTGCGGAGGTGCGGCATGTGGAGGGGATGATCCACCTCCCCTGCCGGGAGGATATCCAGGCCCTGTTTCAGATGACCCCCTATTTCTGGAACACGCCCCGGGACGGCATCCGGCGGCTGGAGGCGCTGGCGCAGCTGGATTGCCGCATCAGCTTTGACATCCACGTTTTCCGCAAAACGGGAAAGAATTAGGCGAAACCGGTTGTATTTACGAGAAATTTATGCTACTCTATATTCGCTGCGCTGTTTGAGGAGCGCAGCGAATCTTTGTATTCGGAACAATTTTAGGAGAAAAACACAATGAATGAAAACAAGACCCCCCGGGCGGCGGCGCTGCTGCCCATCGCGGTGTTCCTGGTGCTGTATCTGGGCCTGGGCATCGTGCTGGAATATGTGCTGAGGGTGGAGATGGGCTTTTATCAGATCCCCATTGTGGTGGCCTTTTTGGTAGCCATCCTGGTGGCCTGCCTGCAAAACCGCAGCATTTCCTTTGATGAAAAGCTGGCCCTCATGGGCCAGGGCATCGGCGACAAGAACATCGTCACCATGATCCTAATCTTCCTGGCGGCGGGTATCTTCGTGGGCGTCACCGGGCGCAGCAGCGCCGAGGCCGTGGCCTACTTCCTGCTGTCCATTGCCCCGGCCAAGCTGGCGGTGGCGGTGCTGTTTGTGGTGGCGTGCTTCGTGTCCATGGCCATGGGCACCAGCGTGGGCACCATCACCCTGCTGACGCCTATTGCCGCGGCGGTGGCCAAGGATTCCGGCTTCAGCCTGCCTTTGTGCGTGGCGTCCGTCATGGGCGGCAGCATGTTCGGCGATAATCTGTCCTTCATCTCCGACACCACCATCGCCGCCTGCTCTACTCAGGGCTGCCAGATGAAGGATAAGTTCCGCGCCAACTTCAAGATCGCCCTGCCGGCGGCCCTGGCCACCCTGGCGGTGATCATCGTCATCTCTCTGCAGGTAAATGTGGCCCAGACCCCCTCCGGCGACCACAATCTGCTGCTGCTCATTCCCTATGTGCTGGTGCTCATCGGCGGCATCGTGGGGCTGAATGTGTTTGTGGTGCTGCTGGTGGGCATCGTCGCCGGCGCCGCCATTACCCTGGCTACCGGCCAGGTGACGGCCCTGCAGCTCATGGGAAACATGGGCTCCGGCGTCAGCGGCATGTTTGAGACGATCCTGGTAACGCTGCTGGTGTCCTCCCTGTGCGGGCTGATCCGGGCCTACGGCGGCTTTGATGCGCTGCTGGCTGCCATCCACAAGATGTTCCGGGGCAATCGGGGCGGTCAGCTGGGCATCGGCATCCTGGTGGGCCTTATGGACATCTCCACCGCCAACAACACCGTGGCCATCGTCATGGCCGGCCCCATTGCCAAGGAGATCGCCGCGGAGTACGGCATCAGCCCCAAGCGGTCGGCCTCCCTGCTGGACACCTTCTCCTGCGTGTTCCAGGGCATCCTCCCCTATGGCGCGCAGATGCTGGTGGCCATTTCCGCCTGCGCCACCCTGGGCTTCACCGTCAGCGCCTTTGATATCATCCCCCTGCTGTTTTACCCCATGCTGCTGTGCCTGTCCAGCCTGCTGTTTATTCTGTTCGATAAGAAGTGAGAGAAGATTTTCCCCCGGAAGGAGCTTTGGCTCCTGCCGGTGGATCTTTATGAAGGATCATCCAAGCAGCCGATGCTCACATCGGCCCCTACAGAAAATATAAACCATCTGAAAATGACGCAAGGCGGGGCCACGGCCCCGCCTTGTGGTATCTATTATTTTCTTACTTGGCCTTTTGAGCGGCCTCCCGGCCGGCGCGGAAGGCCTTGAGATTCAGCTCCTTGACCTTGGCGGGCACGGTCTCCGCCACGATCTGCTCCCAGTCGATCTCCGGGCAGCCGAGACTATCGCACATGGCGCCGAACAGCACCACATTCATGCACTTGGCATTGCCCAGCTCAATGGCAATGTCGCTGGCGGGCACGGCAATGGTCTTGAAATTCTTCTCCATGGCCTCAATGCAGCCCTGGGGATACTCCTCCTGTCCGGCGGCGATGGTGGTGGACTTGATGGCATAGTCGTTGATAACGGCCACGCCCTCGGGCTTCAGAAACTCGGCATAGCGCACGGCCTCCATCTTTTCCAGGGCCACCATGATGTCCGCCTCGCCCCGGCCGAACACCGGGCCATAGACCTTGTCGCCCCAGCGGACCTGGGTAGACACGCTGCCGCCCCGCTGGGCCATGCCGTGGACCTCGCTCTGCTTGACATCGTAACCGGCCTTCATAAAGCCATTGGACATGATCTTGGAAATGAGGATGGCTCCCTGGCCGCCCACACCGACCAGCAGCGCACTTTTCACGTTAGACATATTACTTTTCCTCCTTTTCGATGGCGTCAAAGGGGCAGGCCTGGGCGCAGACGGTGCAGCCCACGCACTGGGTGCGGTCGATAAATGCCTTACCGTTTTCCATGGAGATGGCGGGGCAGCCCACCTTCAGGCAGCTCTTGCAGCTGCGGCACTTATCGCTATTGACAACGCACATGCCGTTTTCATGCTTCATGCGCTTGATGAGCAGGCACGGCCGGCGGGTGACGATGGCGGGGTGCTTTCCGTCCTTGAGGGCGGCCACGGCCTCGTCCACGGTCTTTTTCATGGCGGTCAGATCCTGGGGATCCACGGTGAAGATGGGGTCAAAGCCGTAGGCGGCGAATACCTTCTCCACGCTGATCATATTGGTTTCCTGGCCCATGAGGGTATAGCCGGTGCCGGGGTTATCCTGGTGGCCGGTCATGCCGGTGATGCGGTTATCCAGCACGCAGGGGATCATGTTGCCCTTATTATAGATGATCTCGGCGGCGCCGGTCATGCCGGAGTGGAAGAAGGTGGAGTCGCCCATAACGCCGAACACCACCTTTTCGGTGACGCCCTCCCGCTCAAAGCTCTTGGCCATGCCCATGCCGGCGGAGAAGCCGCCGCCCATGCAGATGCACACGTCCATACAGTTCAGCGGGGGCGCAAAGCCCAAAGTGTAGCAGCCAATGTCGCCGGTGACCACATAATTCTTATTCTTGGACAGGGTATAGAAGAAGCCGCGGTGGGGGCAGCCGGGACAGAGAGCCGGGGGCCGCTTGGCGGGCTGCACCTCGGTGATGGTCTTATACTCGGTCTTGATGCCCAGGACCCGCTCCCGGACCAGCTCGGTGTTCAGCTCGTACATATTGCCCGTGAGCTCCTTGCCCACGCAGTCAATGCCGGCAGCCTTGATCTGCTCCTCCATGAAGGGATCCAGCTCCTCGATGACATAGAGCTTTTCCACCTTTTCGGCAAAGCTGCGAATGAGGTCCATAGGCAGCGGATAGGTCAGGCCCAGCTTTAGGAAGGAGGTCCCCTCCGGGAACACCTCCTTGGCGTACTGGTAGCTGATGGAGGCGGTGATGACGCCCACCTTGCCGTCGCCCAGCTCCACGCGATTGAGGCCCTTTTCCACGGCGGTGGTGCAGCCGTACTCCTCCAGCTTCTTCAGACGCTCCTCCACCAGGGGATGGTTCAGATAGGCGTTGGCCGGGGCGCAGATGTACTTGCGGGTGTTGCGGGCATAAGTGGGGGCGGTATGCTCCGTGCGCGTGCCGAACTCCACCAAGCCCTTGCTGTGGCAGACCCGGGTGGTGGTGCGGTAGAGCACGGGGGTGTCGAACTGCTCGGAAATATCGCAGGCCAGGGCTACAAAATCCTTGCACTCCTGGGCATCGCTGGGCTCTACCATGGCGATCTTGGCGGAGCGGGCATAGTGGCGGTTATCCTGCTCGTTCTGAGAGGAATGGCAGGAGGGGTCGTCGGCGGTGACCACCACATACGCCCCGTTCACGCCCATGTAGCCGGCGGTGAACAGGGGATCGGCGGCCACGTTCAAGCCCACCATCTTCATAGTGCAGAAGGCCCGGGACCCGGCCACGGACGCGCCGTAGGCCACCTCGGTGGCCACCTTCTCATTGGGGGCCCACTCGCAGTAGACGTCTTCGCCGTACTGGGGCAGATTCTCCAGAATTTCCGTGCTGGGCGTTCCGGGGTAAGCGGAACAGACCTTGATCCCGGCTTCATAGACGCCACGGGCGGTGGCCTCGTTACCGGACATCAGATGTTTCATAGCTTTTTCCACCTTTCATAATACTGGCGAAAAATCTGCGATTTTTCTGCCAATGGATTACAGTCTGCTGCGCGCATAATTTTGCCGCAGAGCGGCAAAATTCCACACTTGCAGCCTAAGCGGTATTTTTCCCCACGCACATGTCGCGGTGAAAAATAATCCCAATTTTTCGCGTCTGCGGACGCGAACTCTGCGAGGCTTTTTAATATACGCCGGCTTTCTGCTCTCCGTGGAGCACCCGCAGGGCCCCTTCAGCCAGGGAGCGCATCTCCTCCTCGCCGGGCAGGCGGAGGACAGGTGCGATCTTGCCCACATATTTTGTGATGTCGTCGCAGAAGAACTCCTCGTAGGCCATGCCGCCGGTGTAGACGATGGCATCCACCTCAAAGTGCAGCACGGCGGCCATGGCGCCGATGTCCTTGGCCAGCTGATAGACCAGGGCCCGATAGGCCTCGGTGAACTTTTCGTCGCCCTCCACCACCTTGGCGCAGATAACCCGGAAATCCGTGGTGCCCAGGTAGGAGTACACGCCGGACTGGCGGCCCAGGATCTTTTTCACCTCGTCCTTGGTCTTGCCGCTGAAGCAGTAGTTGATCAGCGCATTCACCGGCAGGCCGCCGCCCCGGTCCAGGCCCATGGAGCCCTCGTCCTTCACGTTGAACACGTCCACCACCCGGCCCTTTTCGTGGGCCGCCACGGACACGCCGCCGCCCAGGTGGCACACCACCAGGTTGGCTTCCTCGTATTTCTTGCCCAGGAGGCCGGCGGCCTTGCGGCCGATGGACTTCTGATTCAGGGCGTGGAACTGGCACAGACGCCGGAAGGGCGCAAAGCCCGTGTAGTGGGCCACCTCGGTCATCTCGTCCACGCACACGGGGTCCACAAAGAAGGCGGGAATGCCCACCATGTCGCCGATGCGCCGGGCCAGATACGCCCCCAGGTTGGACGGATGCTCCCCATAGGGGGCCTGCTCCACGTCCCGCATGACGGCATCGCTGACGGCATAGGTGCCGGAGGGGATGGGCCGGTACAGGCCGCCCCGGCCGCACACGGCGTCAAAGTCGCTCAGCTGATAGCCGCTCTCCGCCACCGCGTCCAGAATGGCCTTCTGCCGGTAGTCCGCCTGGTCGATGACCCGGTCAAACCGGTCCAGCTCCTGGGCGGAATGGTCGATGCCCTTTTTGAACACCTGCTTGTCTTCATCGAACACGGCGATCTTCGTGGAAGTGGCGCCGGGATTGATGACCAAAACCTTCATCCGATTCTCCTCCTCGTTCCTTTTTTATTTTACAAAGCACCCGGCGGGTAAATGCCGAATGTTTCACCGAATAATTTAATGAATGATTCTATTATAGTTCCCCGCCCCGGCGTTTGTCAATGCTAACAGGCGGGTTTTTACGGCAGTTTTTTATTCTTAACAGGAATATAAGGGCAAAAAAATACCGCCGGAGCTTGCCCTCCGGCGGCATGATGTAATGTGGTTCAGAAAAACATACTATTGTCGCTAAGCGAATCAAAAAAGTCTGCCCATATCTCCGGCCAGCTGAAGCCGCCGGCATCGAAAGCCAGGCCCACCAGCACGATGGTCGCCAAAGCCGCGATGAGGGCCAGCGCGCCGCCGATGAGGCCGATGAGGGACAGGATAAACCCTGCCGTGCGCAGGTCGCCGGTGTAGCCCGCCTTTTTGGCCTTGGCGGCAAACACCAGGCCCACGATACCCAGGATCACGGGCAAAAGCGCAGCCCCGTCCAAAAGCCACAGGCCCACCGCCACGCCGCCCAGCACCAGGCTGATAATGGCGGCGCTTCTGCCGGGCTGATCGGGCCTCGTGTCTCTGTTGGGCTCTTGATAGGAATTTTCCATGGTCCTCCCCCCTTTATGGTTATTCTTCCGCCGTCTGCCAGCCCCGCAGAAGGCCATCTCCCATGCGGGGGCCCTGCCGGGCCACATCGAAGCCCTCCTGGTAGATCCGCCACTCAAAGAGGGTGCCCCGGTGCAGCACCACCAGATCCTCCACCAGGCGGTCCGGGTCGTAGGACGGGTGGATGCTCCCCTCCCTTTGGCACAGATCCACCAGCTCCCGCAGAAGCCGGTAATACACCCGTTTGTCGTTTTTCTGCAGCACCGCCTGCTCCGGGTAGCGCAGGCCGTGGATAAACGCCTTGTAAAGCATTTCATCCCGGGCGCTGATCTCCAAGGCCCGGCCCACAAAGTCCAGCAGCTTTTCCCGGCCGGACGCCTCCCGGTCCGCCAGATACTCCTCCTCCAGGGCCGTATACGCCTCGTCCACCATGTGGGTCACCTGGATGGCCAGCTCGTCCTTGCTCTTGAAATAGTGATAAATATTGCCCACGGAGCAGCCCACCGTCTGGGCGATCTCCTCCACGGACACATTTTCAAAGCCCTCCCGGTTGAACAGGGTCAGCGCCGCGCTTTGGATCTTCGCGCGCATTTCTATGGCCTGCCGTTTCCGGGGCGTCAGTTCCTTTTTCATGGTCAAGATTTTTACCTCACCGAACGATTTTTTTCATCATACCCGACCGCCGCGGGAATGTCAAGGCACACGGCCCATCCCCCGGGAAAAGTTTTACCGGAGGACTGGTAATTTCCCCTCCGGGCGTGTATAATGGAGGGACTACTGATCGGAAGGGGATCTGTTCTATGGAAGAATCTCGCAGCTTCGGCTATCTCTGCCCCCACTGCAAAAAGCCCGTGCTGGCCCAGCGGACCCGCTTTGCCCTGTCTGCCGCCGCCGTGCGCATTGAATGTGCCTGCGAAAAGTCTGAGCTGCGGGCGGAGACGGACGGCCTGCGCTTCCGCCTGTGGGTCCCCTGCGGCCTGTGCGGGGAGACGCACCAGGCAGAGCTCAGCAATGAGGCCATGCTGGAGGGCCGCGGCGTAGGCCTGGCCTGCCCCAAGACCAAGCAGCTGTGCTGCTACATCGGTGAGCAGACCCAGGTGGAGCAGGCCATGCAGGAGCTGGAGCTGCGGGCGGAAAAGGACCGCTGCGAGGAGCCCGAGGCCTTCACGGATAACGTCATCATGTATGAGGTCCTCTCCGAGCTGAAGGACATCGCCGCCCGGGGCGGCGTCAGCTGCACCTGCGGGTGCAAAGAATACTCCATCGCCGTACACCGGGGCTCCGTGGACCTCATCTGCAAGAACTGCGGCGGCAAGCTGCGCCTGCCCGCCGCCACGGATGAAGATTTAGACCGCCTGTGCTGCCAGATGAAGCTGACCATCCACGGCGTGTAAAGCCGGCAAAAATTCCTGCGGAATTTTTTGCCGCCTGCGGGCGGCAAACTCTGTGAGGCTTTTTTGAGAGCGCCTCACATTAGAGAGGGAGAAAGATGCTATGATCGAATTGCTTGCTCGGCTGTTTATCCGCGGCCGGGATACCCTGACCCCCTCCGCCCTGCGCCAGGCCTATGGCCAGCTGTGCGGCATGGTGGGGATAGGGCTGAACCTGCTGCTGTTTGCGGTGAAGTTTTTTGCCGGCGCCCTCAGCGGCTCCATTGCCATCACCGCCGACGCCTTCAACAACCTGTCCGATGCCGGGTCCTCCCTGGTGACGCTCCTGGGCTTCCGCCTGGCGGGCCGCAAGCCGGACCCGGAGCATCCCTTTGGCCACGGCCGCATGGAGTACATTTCCGGCCTGGTGGTGGCGGGACTCATCCTGCTCATGGGCGTGGAGCTGGGCAAGTCATCTCTAAAGAAGATCCTTCAGCCGGAGGACATTGTCTCCTCCCCCCTGGTGTTGATCATTTTGGCGCTGTCCGTGGCGGTAAAGCTGTATATGTTCTATTATAACCGTTCCATCGGCAGGAAGATCAAGTCCTCCGCCATGACCGCCACGGCAACGGACAGCCTCTCTGACGCCGTTTCCACCACCGCCGTGCTCGTTGCCACCCTGGTGGCCCAGTTCACGGGCCTAAATATCGACGGCTGGGTGGGCATGCTGGTGGCCCTGTTCATTCTGTTTTCCGCCTATAAGGCCGCCAAGGAGACCCTCTCCCCCCTGCTGGGTCAGACCCCGGAGCCGGAGTTTGTAGAGCGCATCCAGCAGATCGTGCTGTCCTATCCGGAGGTGCAGAACGTCCACGACCTGGTGGTCCATGACTATGGCCCCGGCCGGGTGATGATCTCCCTCCATGCGGAGGTGCCTGCGGACGGCGACCTGCTGCAGCTCCACGATGTCATCGATAATATCGAGCAGCGGCTGAAAAAGGAGCTGGGCTGCATGGCGGTGATCCATATGGATCCTATCGCCACAAACGACGCCCATACCACCGCCCTGCGCCAGGCGGTGGCGGAGCAGGTAAAAACCATCGACCCCCGGCTCACCATACACGACTTCCGCATAGTGCCCGGCCCCAGCCACACGAACCTCATTTTCGACGTGGTGGTGCCCTATGATGTGAAGCTCTCCGCCGAGCAGGTACGCCATCGCATCGGCGAGCTGGTAGCGCAGATGGATGGGAATTATTTTGCCGTGGTGCAGATCGACAACAGCTATGTCCTCTAAACAGCTGCCCCCGGCCGCACGGCCGGGGGCTGTTGATACTGGCGAAAAATCTTCGATTTTTCTGCCAAAAGGCTTGCAGTCTGCTGCGCGCATAATTTCGGCGCTGAGCGCCGAAATTCCACACTGGCAGCTTGAGAAGTATTTTTCCCCACGCACATGTCGTGGTGAAAAATGATCCCATTTTTTTGCGTCTGCGGGCGCAAACTCTGCGAGGCTTTTTGACACGTTGAGCTGTCTCCGACTGCGTGCCCGGAGCAGCTTGCATAGAGATCACTCCCAGTCCTTCCAAACCTCCGGGCAGTAGCCCACGGTGGCCTGCTTGCCGTTGCGGACGATAGGCGCCCGGAACACCGCCGGGCAGTCGGCAATGCGCCCGTCCACCGCCTGGGGCGCCACATACTGCAGTTCCAGGTCCTCGTAGGCATCGCACCGGGTGTCCACTAACGCCTCAAAGCCCACCGCCGCCTTGACGCTGCGGTACTCCCCCAGGGACAGGCCTTTTTCATAGAGGTCGATGTACTGGTACTTGATGCGCCGCTCCTTGAACCAGCGCTCCGCCTTTTTGCTGTCGTTATTCTTTTTGGAGCCGAAGATCTGAATATTCATAAAAACACCCCTTATTCAATATAAAAATGGAGGAATATACCATGACTGAAGCCATCATGCAGCTGAAAAAGCTGGTGGACGAGAGCGACAACATCGTCTTTTTCGGCGGGGCCGGGGTCAGCACGGAGTCCGGCATCAAGGACTTTCGCAGCGTGGACGGCCTGTACCATCAGAAATTCAAATACCCGCCGGAGACCATGCTCAGCCACAGCTTTTATGAGAGCCACATGGAGGAGTTTTACGACTTCTACCGCACCAAGATACTGGCCCTGGACGCCCAGCCCAACGCCGCCCATAAAAAGCTGGCCCAGTGGGAGCGGGAAGGCAAGCTCAAGGCCGTCATCACCCAGAATATCGACGGCCTGCACCAAAAGGCCGGCAGCCGGGAGGTGCTGGAGCTCCACGGCAGCGTCCTGCGCAATTACTGCCGCCGCTGCGGCAAGTTCTACGGCGTGGAGGCCGTGGCGGAGTCCACCGGCATCCCCCGCTGCACCTGCGGCGGCGTCATTAAGCCCGACGTGGTGCTGTATGAGGAGGGGCTGGACGAGCAGGTCATGGACAAGGCTCTAAGCTATATCGCCCACGCCGATGTGCTCATCATCGGCGGCACCTCTCTGGTGGTGTACCCCGCTGCGGGGCTGGTGCGCTATTATCGCGGCAGCAAGCTGGTGGTCATCAACAAGGGCGCTACCGGCATCGACTCCTCCGCCGATCTCTGCATCAACGCCCCCATCGGCCAGGTCCTTTCGCAGCTGTAACGACAGTATACCACATTTCCCCGTGGATTACAATTCTGCCATCTCTTTCGTCCATTTTGCAAATCATTCACATAAATCTTTCATAATCACCCGCATTTTTAGCAGTTTTTCTCTTGCAAATGCAAGTTCTGTGTGCTAATATTGCATCCAGGATCAGAAAGGAAGGATCGCTATGTCTACTGTCACCCCCGCCGCCGCTGAGTACAGCCGCATCACTCCGGAGCTGATGCAGCTGACCGGGCTGTGGTCAGAGCATGCCCATATCGACCGGGAGCTCTACCAGCGCTACAACGTCAAGCGCGGCCTGCGCGATGCCAACGGCCGCGGCGTGCTGGCCAGTCTCACCCGCATTTCCGAGGTCAAGGGCTACACCATCGATGATAACGACACCATCCCCTGCGAGGGCGTGCTGTACTATCGCGGCTACGATGTCCGGGACCTGGTAAAGGGCAGCCTGGCCGAGAAGCGCTTCGGCTTTGAGGAAACGGTGTACCTCCTCATTTTCGGGCAGCTTCCCACCAAGGAGCAGCTGGATTCGTTCTGCCGGATGCTCAATGAGTACCGCCGCCTGCCCAAAAATTTCGTCCGGGACGTGGTGATGAAGGCCCCCACCGGAGATATGATGAACACCCTGGCCCGGAGCCTGCTGACCCTGTACTGCTATGATGACAAGGCCAACGACATCTCCATGCCGAACATTCTGCGCCAGTGCCTGCAGCTGACGGTGAATACCCCCCAGTTAGCCATCTACAGCTACCTGGCTTACCGCAGCACACGGGGCGGGGACCTGTTCCTCCACAAGCCTCAGAACGACCTGTCCATGGCGGAGAACATCCTCTACCTGCTGCGGGAGGATAAGCAGTTTACGGAGCTGGAGGCCCGGGCCCTGGACGCGGCGCTGATCCTCCATGCCGACCACGGCAGCAACAACTCCACCTTCACCAATCATGTGGTCTCCTCCACCGGCACGGATACCTATTCCGCCATGGCCGCCTCCCTGTGCGCCCTGAAGGGGCCCCGCCACGGCGGCGCCAATATCAAGGTGGTGGAGATGATGGCCGATCTGAAAAGCCATGTGGACGATCCCACCGACGAAGGCCAGGTCCGGGTCTACCTGCAGTCCGTGCTGGATAAGAAGGCCCTGGACGGCCTGGGTCTCATCTACGGCATGGGCCACGCCGTGTATTCCCTGTCCGACCCTCGTGCCGAAGTCCTGCGGGGCTTTGTGCGGGATATTTCCAGGGAAAAGGGTCTCACCGGGGAGATGGATATGTATCTCACCGTGGAAAAGGTAGCCAAGGAGCTGCTCACCGCCCGCACCGGCAAGCCCGTGGCGGTGAATGTGGACTTCTACAGCGGCTTCCTGTATGATATGCTGGGCCTGCCCAAGGAGCTGTATACCCCCCTGTTTGCCATCGCCCGCATGGCCGGCTGGAGCGCCCACCGCATGGAGGAGCTGGGCGAAAACAGCAAGATCATCCGCCCGGCCTGCAAGTGCATTGAAAAGCGCCGGCCCTATGTGCCCATGAGCGAAAGATAACATCGGCATATAGCCGTCACAAAAACACATACCGACAGCCGCCGGAGATTTCGGCGGCTGTCGGCATGTCAAAAAGGCCTCGCAGAGTTTGCCGCCCGCAGGCGGCAAAACCTTCAAATCATTTTCTCTCGCGACATGTGCGTGAGAGAAAATACCGCTCCGGCTGCCAGTGTGGAATTTCGGCGCTTCGCGCCGAAATTATGCGCGCAGCAGACTGCAAACCTTTTGTCGGAAAAACCCGGAGGGTTTTTCGACAGACTCGGCCGCCGGAGATTCCGGCGGCTGTCAAAATTTATTCTAAGCGCCCGGCCTGGCGAAGACATCTTTTTCGCCACGCGATGCTCCTTTTAAAAAAGATGGATTTTGGCGGAAAAAGCCCTTGACTTTTTTTCTCCATATGCTATAATAAGCAAGTCTTCGGTCGAGAGACTCATTTGCGAGTGTGCTGGAATAGGCAGACAGGCAAGCTTGAGGTGCTTGTGTTCGATTGGACGTGTGGGTTCAAGTCCCATCACTCGCACCAGTTTCTCCTCCGGAGTCAGAAAAGAAGACCGATACGCGCGAGTGGTGGAATTGGCAGACTCGCTAGATTCAGGTTCTAGTGTGCATTACGCACGTGCGGGTTCAAGTCCCGCCTCGCGCACCACTTCTTTTCTTCAATTGTATATTCGCGCGAGTGGTGGAATTGGCAGACTCGCTAGATTCAGGTTCTAGTGTGCATTACGCACGTGCGGGTTCAAGTCCCGCCTCGCGCACCATAACTGGACACCAATTTTGATACAATGCGTATCTTGATTGGTGTCCAGTTTCTTTTTGCAAAGTCCTTGATTTGCAAGGCTTTTCGATACTTTTTAACGATATAAGGCTTCGTGGCGTTCCGGAAACGGTCGCTGCGGAGCCTTTTGCGTTTTCTCCCATAACACTTTTTAACGAAAGGTCGAGGGGTGTGCAGATTTTAGTCGGGGGTGTGCATTTTCGGCAAAAAGGGTGTGCACATTTTAATTATTCCTCAAGAGCGCAAAAGAAAGGCCGCAAAACCTGTTCGCCCAAAATACGAACGACCTTGCGACCTTGTATCTTATTCTCCGACCTTGACCTCTGTGCCGTTCTTGAAAACGAAGGTAATCGCACCGTTCCTGTGGACGATTGCCTTCTCGACCATCACCGTCCAGATGGTGTCGCTCCACTCACGCAGCACCACCGGCTGTTTTTTGAGGGTGCGGATGTAAAGTGCCATTGCCTTGTCTTGCTGACTTTGCATAGTACGCAGGTTCTGTAACCGCTCCAGTTCCGCAGCGGCTTTTTCGTAACGCTCGGTGAGGGCTTCATACTTTCTCAGATAAGCCTCCTGAGACTGCGCCGTGGAAGCGTTTTCCTTGACTGCCGCCTTGACCAGTTCGGCTACGACCTGCGTTTCCTCAAGCTGCCGTTCAATTTCTGCGTCCAATTCCGCAAAGTCTGTCAGCGCACGGCGCATGGTTTCGCAGTCCTTGATGATCTGCTCCCGGTTCTCCATCATCCGGTTGTAGGCTTGAGTGAAAAGCCGCTGCACGGTTTCCGTGTTTACCGTGGGAGTATGGCAGTGTTCTTCAACCTTGAACTTGCTGTTGCATTGCCAGATGGTGCGGCGGTAGCGGTCGGTGGAATGCCAGACCTTTGAGCCGAAGAAGCCGCCGCAGTCCTCACAGACCAGCTTGGCTGAAAGAACGCTCTTTCCGCTGTAGGCTCTGCCCAATGCTTTCCTCCTGGCAAACTCCGTCTGCACATGATCCCATTCATCCGGGTCAACAATGGCAGGGTGGCTACCTTCCACATAGTATTGCGGCACCTCACCCTCGTTGGGCTTCATCCTCTTTTCCAGAAAATCAACCGTGAAGGACTTCTGGAGTAGCGCATCCCCCTTGTACTTTTCATTTTGCAGAATGCTGGTGACCGTGGTCTTGCTCCATTTATCTTTGCCGCCCGGTGACGGAATCCCCAAGTCCTCCAAACATCTGCAAATGGCGGCTTGGCTCTTGCCGTCAAGGAAAAGACGGTAAATCAGCTGAACAACTTTCGCTTCGCTTTCCACAATGGTAGGTCTGCCGTCCTCACCCTTTTCGTAGCCAAGGAAACGTTTATAGGCAAGATGCACCTTTCCGTCAGCGAAGCTCTTACGCTGTCCCCAGGTGATGTTTTCCGAAATGCTGCGGCTTTCTTCTTGGGCAAGGCTCGACATGATGGTGATGAGCAACTCACCCTTGCCGTCAAATGTGAAAATACCTTCCTTTTCGAAGTAACATTCCACGCCGTTTTCCTTCAGCTTGCGGATGGTGACCAGACTGTCCACGGTGTTCCTGGCAAATCGGCTGACCGACTTTGTGACAATGAGGTCGATTTTTCCGGCAAGAGCGTCCGAAACCATGCTGTTAAAGCCGTCTCGCTTTTTGGTGTTACAGCCGGAAATGCCCTCATCCGTATATACTTTTACGAAGTCCCATTCCGGCTTGGACTGTATGAATTTGGTGTAGTAATCCACCTGGGCTTCGTAGCTGGTGAACTGCTCGTCGCTGTCGGTGGAAACACGGGCATATCCTGCAACACGCCGCTTCTGCGCGGCCACCTTCGGCAGGTGTGTCAGCGGATTGATGGTTGCGGGTATCATGGTTACTTTAGGCATTCTGCTTGCTCCTCTCTAAGGTTTTTCGGCGTGCAGCTTCCTTCATCTCGTCCGTCCAACTTTCTGCTCTGGAACGGTCTTTCCATGTGCGTGTCACTTCCGAGCCGTCTTTGAAGCAGAAAACCAGAATGTTTCCGTTGCATACCCGAATACTCTGTACCCGACTGTGCAGCTGTTCCCGTGTAAAAGCCTTTACACCCAAAACTTCGGCTGTAACCTGTTGAAGCGTTGCTTCCGGTATCTGCTTGGAAGCGCAGACAGATTTGCCGAGTGTATTAAATGTTCCGCAGACCCAGACGATGCCCGTTTTGGTGGTCTTGCGGCGGTAGTTCTTTCCGCAGATGTCGCACACCAGAAGGCTTGTGAATGGGTATGTGGTTCTCGGCGCTGGCTTCTTATTGAACTGAGCCGCCCGCCGTGCCTTCTCGGTCTGAACCGCATGAAATGTCTCTATGCTGATGATGGCATCGTGGGCGTTCTCTGCGTGGTACTTGGGCAGTTCACCGTTATTGATGATGGTTTTCTTGGTGATGTGGTTCTCACGGAAGGTTTTCTGTAAAATTAGGTTCCCCGTATAGGTGTAATTGCTGAGTATCTTTGAAATTACGGACTGACCCCATTGTTTGCCGAAGCGTGACTGGATGCCGTCCTCATTCAGTCTCTTGGCAATGGTAAGGTAGCCATCGCCGGAAAGATACTCGTCATAGATGCGGCGGACAAGGTCTGCTTCCTCTGGAATGATCTCGTATCGACCGTTTTTCAGTTGGTATCCGAGCATGGCTCCATTCCACGGCATTCCTTCCTCAAAGTTCCGCTTGATGCGCCACTTCTGGTTTTCGCTTGCGGAGCGGCTTTCTTCCTGCGCATAGGACGCCAGAATGGTCAGCATTAGTTCACCGTCGGCGCTCATGGTGTGGATATTCTGTTCTTCAAAGAAAATGTCCACCTCCCAGGCTTTGAAATCACGGACGGTCTGCAGCAGCGTGACCGTATTTCGTGCAAAGCGGGAGATGGACTTGGTGATCACCATATCAATTTTTCCGGCATGGCAGTCGGCAATAAGCCTTTGAAAATCCGCTCTGGAATCCTTCGTGCCGGTCTTGGCTTCATCGGCATAGACGCCTGCATAGAGCCAGTCGCTATTTCTCTGGATAAGGTCGCTGTAATGGCTGACCTGTGCGGACAGCGAGTGAAGCATGGCATCCTTGCCACTGGAAACACGGGCGTAGGCTGCGACTCGCTTTTTACGCTCCAGCTTCGGCGGTTTTGATACGGTGGTTATTCTTCCTGACATTGTGTCACCTCCTTGTAGTGTGACATATTACCTCTGAATTCACCGTATATCAAGTCAATCCCGCGGTATAAACTACACGAAGATATCCCGTATTTTTCGGTCATAATTGTATCAATCGTGGCGTAATCCTTCGGTGTTAAAATCCCCATCGACAGCATTTGCTTTGCCTGGAGTATGGAGGCAAGATACTGCTCCAGCCGCTCTCTGTAGGCGTCATTCATCACAGCCACGCTCCCTTCCGAAGCGATCTGCAATATAGCAGGCGTGAGAGCAGTACCTTCTATGATTATTTCCATAGGCAGTAAAATGACGTCCGCAGCAGGCACAGGTGTACGCATAAACAGCTTTTCGGTTGACGCACTCCGGGTGTGACTTCCACCATGCAGTGCGGCAGGCATCCGAGCAGAACTTTTTCGGCTTCTGCTTAGGGATGATTTTTATCAACTTCCCACACTGCTTGCAGGCAACGGCATTCTTTGCACTGTCACCCAGCCCGCTGCGGCGGCAAAAGGAGCGCACCGTATTATCCGAAATTCCGAGTTGCTCGCCGATTTTCACATAACTGACGCCCTGTAAGCGCAATATTCGTATTTGTTCTCTCTGCCAATCTGTCATAGAGTTTTCCTCCAGTCCGAGGGTTTGCCTCAGTACCAACTGGAGGGAAAACGCCTGTCTGGTCCGCAAAAAAATAATGCCCTCCACGGAAATATCCGCAGAGGGCGTGTGAGTTGATTGGTTTTACTTATTCGGGATCTTCAGCTTCATACCGCTGTAGATGACATTGCTTTTCAGTCCGTTCAGGCAGACGATCTCCTTATACCGGCTGCCGTTTCCGAGATACTTCTTGGCGATTGCCCAGAGGGTATCGCCATGTACCACGGTGTGGATGCGGTAGTCCTCTGCAGGTTTTGTGCCTGCCACGGCAAGTGCAGAGGTCTTGATTGGCGACATAATGGCGTACTTACCGGATTCATCCTTGTTGATGACCGCACGGTCGCCGCTGACCTCGACCACATACCAGCGGAGCTTCTTCACCCAACTGGGAATGGCTTTGCCGTTATAGTAGGTGCTGCCCGTGATGGTCACGAGATCGCCGACCTTAACTGTGCCGGTGGGCTTGGCCGGTTCGACCGGCTTCACCTCGCTGCCGAGAGCTGCCGTGACCTTGGATGCCAGATCGCCCATGCGGGCATACATCCAGTTGCCGGGGCAGCTTTTGTTGGCAAACCATCTATGAACGGTCAGCACCATCTCGTCGGATTTCGGGGTGTAGTTCAGCGTTTTAGCCTTGTCCCCAAGCCAGAGCAGCTTGCTTTTGCCGTTGCGCTTGCAGATATCGGTGCAAAGCTCCACGAGCCTGTTATACACTACATCCTTGAACGCATACGGCTCGGAATTGTCGCTGGCACACTCGATGGTGATGGCTCTCTGGTCGTTGGCTGCAGAAGAGGAGCACCAGGAGCGGTTCTTCTCTTCCACATACATTCCGACCCGGCCATCGACACCAATGCCGTAGTTGCAGCTTGCCTGCTTAGATGTGGGCAGAAAAATATTGCCCAGCGTTTCCACCGAGCACTGACCCACCACGCAGTGGGGCGTGATGCGGTCAATGCTGTGGGTACGCTGC
>ERZ808246.721-NODE-721-length-26340-cov-6.444132_pt1 | contig 26340 bp, 30 predicted proteins | sample MGYA00521083_ERZ808246 | MGnify/ENA primary metagenome ERZ808246 (study PRJEB31516, sample SAMN03275577) | gut metagenome | biome: mammalia-associated habitat; material: feces | host: Papio cynocephalus | place: Kenya | collected 2012-07-07 ...
GAACAGTGGTACACCGATACCGGCGCTCCGCCCCCGGATGTCTCCGGCAGCAGCACAATTATTGCGTGGCTAACGAACTTCCAGACATGGTTAGACGGTAAATTTGGCCTGTTCGTGGACAAGCTGCAAGTGGTCGTGGACAATTCGGAAACGAATATCGAGAACATCACCAATGTGGTCATTGAGGAAACGAACAACGCCTATAACGTGTTCTATGTGACCACAGAGGACGGCGATAAAAAGCCTGTGGGTGAGGTCGCCGGTGATACGCTGTCCGCTTCCGGCAAGTTGCTGAACTTCCTGTATAAGCTGTGTTTTGAAGGTGCACTTTCAAAAGTGGATGATAGCATCACTGACATGGACGGCTTCTACTTCGACAGCGGCGCAGGAATGGAGGGGAATATATGGGATTGATAGCAAATCTGCTTCTTGTCCTCACGGATATTGGAAAGTTCTTTTCATTCTGCCGCGATCTCTTTGACGCACTCCCGTTCGCGGTGAAAATGCTTATTTACTTCGTGTTCGGCATTATCCTGCTGTTCGGCCTTATGCGTATCATTCTGAAAGTGGGTGGTTAAGTGATAGACCTCGTTCTTGCTACGTTCAAGTGGCTGCCTACCCCGCTGTTTCTGCTGGTCTCTGCCATCCTCACGTTCTTTTTCATTTTCGTGGCGGTGTCCGTTATCATCGCAGTGTATAAGCTGATACAATTCATCGCCCATGTGCTGGGCGGTATTCTCGGAAAGGTGGTGTCCCTCTTTGTCTGATTTAATGGCCGGTATTCGGATGTTCATATCCAATGCCTGGAAGTTCTTTCAAATTGATGTTCCCGGCACCAACTTCTCTTTTGCTGTGCTGACCATCGGTCTGCTGCTGGTACCTGTCAGCCTGTCTTTCCTGTCTCTTGCCCTTGGCTTCCCTGTGGGCAGCGTGGATAGTGCGTCTGCCGCCTTTGGCGCTAAGGGCAGTAAAAAATACAAAGTCTCCGCTGCCCGAAAAAATGATGTGAGGTGATACCCATGGATTTTGAAAATACACTTTCAACCGCTGAAACCGCCGACACCCCGGAGACCGGCGACACCGCCGCCCCCGCTGCGGATACCTCCGATACTCCGGAGACCGGCTCTCAGGTCATCGTCATGCAGTCTGAGACCACCACGCCGTCTACCATGCGCTCCGTGTTTCTGGACACCCCCACGGTGGATGCTGCCGGTCTGCCCGCCGTGGTGCGCTCCGTGTTCGGTGACTATCACCAGCGCACACAAACCGTCACAGAGACCGCTTCGGATGGTACCTCCGTTACCAGTACTGAGCCTGTCCCCGGCCTTGCCGGACTGGACTGGTACTGGCTCTCCGGCGTGTTCATGTTTACTATCGTCCTGTGGTCGTTTTTCCGCTTTCTCGGAGTGGTGTTCAAACGATGAACGAGATGATTACCTTCTGCACCGCCATTCTCGGTGCCATCTGCGACTTCCTCATGGAGCCGCCCATTTTCTACCTGTTCGGTCTAATCTGCTTCGCCGTGGTCGTTTCCATCGTGCGCAGCTTACTTAGAAATCATTAACGAAAGGAGCGTTGCTAAACGTCTGAGGTTGCTGCCGTCACTGTCAGCTCTCTGCTGACCTCCATCGGTTCCGTGTTCACCGCCGCTATCGGCTGGGTAGGTACCGTGGCTTCCACCATCGCGGATGAGCCTATCCTGCTGCTGGCTTGCGTGGGCATCCCCCTGTGTGGTCTTGGCGTTGGTCTGTTCAAGCGTCTGCTGTCCGCCCGCGCCTAACTTGCCTGCTCCCAAAATCTAACGAAAGGAATTGCACTGCTATGACTGACATTATCTCCGCCATTACCAGCATTTTCACTGCCGCCATCGGCTGGGTAGGTACTGTGGCTTCCACCATCGCCGGTCAGCCTATCCTGCTGCTGGCCTGTGTGGGTGTCCCCCTGTGTGGTCTTGGCGTTGGCCTGTTCAAGCGTCTGCTGTCTGCCCGCGCCTGACAAAAACCGGGGTGGCGTGCGTGCGCTCGCCGCACGCCGCCCCTCTTTTCTTTTGAACCTACACTTTCAAAAACAACGGTGCTGCTATGAAATTTACACTCCCTAAACTGAAATTGAAACCTCGCGCCAAGCCTGTGGCGCTTTCTCTATATTTCGGCATCCCCGGTGCCGGTAAATCTACCTATGCCGCCTACCTCGCCAAAAAGGACATGAAAAAGGGCCGTAAGGTATGGTCCAACTTCGGCATTACCGGCGCTCTCAAATGCGAAAAATCCGACTTCGGCAAGTACATGATGTGTGACGGCCGTCTTATCATCGATGAAGCCGGTCTTGAGTATGACAACCGCAAAATGTCCATGACCAACGATGAGATATACTTTTTCAAGTACCACCGTCATTACCAACTGGACGTGGACTTCTTCTCTCAAGGTCTGGACGTGGATATTAAAATTAGGAAGCTGGCCCGTCATATCTACCTCATCAAGCCCTCTCTGCTCCCCTTCTTTATCAAACGGAAAGAGATAGGCCGTAAGGTCGGTATCAACGACATGACCAAAGAGATATGTGACGAATACTTTTTCGTTCCGTTCCTCACCGGTGGCACGAAGCTGATATTCTGCCCGCCCCTCTGGAAGCTGTTTAATACGCTCTCCCGGAAACACCTTCCGGAAAAGACCTGGGAGACATGGTAAAGCCCCCGCCCCACGGCGAGGGCTTTTTTTCTGCCCTCTGTGCCACGATAGAAACAGGGAGTATACGAATATACCCCCTGCTCCTGTCGTTGCTGTTTTTACCGCCGGTAAAAGCCTATCCGCATATCTCGTACCCGTTCCGCCGCAGCCATGCCGCCGCTTGATGCTCTCGCATCCGGGATGCGTGAACCGATACGCTTCTATCCATTTCGCCACGTCCCGCAGCGGCATTACCTGATGATGCTGTGTCTTGTTGTCGATGCCGGGAAAGTAGCAGCGTATGCTGCAATGGTACTCTCTCGCTGCCATCAGTCCGCTACCTCCATTTTCTCCATACAGTCCCCGCAAATGAGGTTGACTGCCTTTGTGGCTCTGACGCTGTTCTTGCAGCACGGGCATATATACTTGCGTGTGCTGCTGCGCTTCGGCGGCTCTGTGCTGCCGCCTGTCTGTGTGCCGCTGTTCCCGGCCTTTCCTCCTGTGCTCGGCGGCGGGCACCAGCCCCCGCCCCTGTTCATCTGTATCTCTGTCCAGCCCTGTCCTATGATGTAGTCTATCAGTGCTTCGCTCGGCTCCGTGATAGTCCAACCATACGTTGGGTGATGGGAGATCACCAGCCCCCGCCGTTCCGCTTCCTCCTTGAACCTCTTGTTATGGTAGCTCCCGCCCCGGCTGCAGTCCTGTACCCCATGCGCCAGATTGTACAGGTGTACGGCCTCGTGCATGATGGTCGCTACCACTTCCTCGATGGGCCTTTGCAGCGTTTCCGCGCCTATGTTCAGCTCGTGCCGCTGCTCTCCCTTACGCTTCCATATCTTGGACACGGTGACGTGTCCGTAGGCCCGTGGGGTGCTTTGGATGGTGATAATTGGCTCCTCCAACTCCCCGCCGAACCAGTCGGCATTGACCGCCCGGAATATCTTTTCCAGATACCCTGCTGTTCTGCTGGTCTTGATGGTCTCTTTCATGTCTCGTCCTCGCTTTCCCATACTAAAGTGTGAGTGTAGCATAGCTCGCTCGCGAGCTATGGTGATTACACCACGCATGGGAGAAGGCAGAGCGTCAAGGCTGGCCGTCCCCCGCAAGGCCACTCGCGGTAAAAAATGTCGCTTGGCGGCAGCGGGAAAACTGCCGCCTGTCATCCTTGGCGGCTGTTTTCCTGCAACAGAGAGCGTCATTTTTTTACTGGCCTTGACGCTCTGAATTCCCCATGCTACTCCGCCGCAGCGGAAACACGCCGCACTTGCAGTCACGCGAAAAGTGTGGTAAAATGCAGAAAACGAAACGCCAAGGGTACCGCACCCTCGGCGTTCGTTGCATTTATGGACATTTTGAATATACACTTTCAAAAGGGGGACAACATGAGAAAGTATCGCCGTATGGATTGGAGTGACCGGCTCCGCATTGAAGCCCTGTACAACAAAGGCCATAGCTACGCTGCCATTGCCCGCGCAATTGGCTTCGCCGTGTCCTCCGTTCATGCGGAGATACAACACGGCCTATACCCTCACATGGGCGCGGAATGTACAAGGCGGCCATTCCACTACTCCGCGCAGATCGCGCAGGACTATGCTGACTATCAAGCTACATCTAAGGGCGTAGAAATAAAGCTGGGCAGCAACCACGCATACGCAAAGGAAGTCGCCCAGCAAGTCAAGCAGGGTATCTCTGTAGATACTATCGTGAACGTGAAAAAGCAAAACGGACAATGGACGGTCAGCACCACCACGCTGTACCGCTACATAGACCGTGGCTATATCCCCGGCGTGACAAATAAGCACCTCCCGGAAAAGCCCCGCAGAAAGCAGCGTAAGGCCAAGACTGTCAAGGCTGCAAGGGCACCGAAAGGGCTGTCCATAGACCGCCGCCCGGAAGCCATAGCGAATAGAAATGCGTTCGGTCATTGGGAGTTTGATAGCGTCATTGGCAAGGCCAAAGGCAAACGGCAATCAATACTCACACTGACCGAACGCAAAACGAGATTTGAAATCATCATCCGTGCTGATGCCAAAACCAGCGCGGAGACCGTCAAGGCGCTGAACAAGACTATCAAGAAGTTCCCGCAGGGCACATTCAAGACCATTACCGTGGACAACGGCTCTGAGTTCCAAGACTGCTACGGCATGGAGCATGACCACTTCGGCACCAAGCGTCTGACCGTCTACTATGCTCATCCGTACAGTTCATGGGAGCGTGGCAGCAACGAGCGTAATAACCGCATCATCCGCCGCTACTTTCCTAAGAAAACCAGCTTCGCCAAAATCACACAATCCCAGTGTGACCGTGTTGCCGATGCCATCAATTCCATGCCCCGCAAAATCCTCAACTGGAAATCCGCAAAAGACCTCTTTGAACAAGAAATCGCTAATCTCCAAAATCTGTCAGAAAAAATTTTTTAACAATTTATTCGTTTGGGCTTGACAATCTTCCTGGCTCTCTGCTGCGTACGGTTTAGAGGTATGTCGGAGATCTTGCAAAAACCGCCGTAAGCTTTTCCATGTGCTTGGCTGGATCTCCCCCGCATCTCATACTGCGTTAAGGCCCATCATCTCGGCAGCGCATGGCGTCCATCCTTTTAAAAATATACCAACACCCGTTTGACCGCAAAGTTGGGTGCCCCGTTTTGCTATGCAAAACCGTACCAACAAGGAAAAGGCACGCAAAAGCGTGTCTTTTCCTTGTTGTGATTGCCCACAGGTTTTGTTGTACGCACTTCTGCATACCGCAAGGAAGGGAATGTGTGCAAGGGAAACCTTGGTCGGGTTTCCCTTGCGCGTTCAGTCAAAGGCTGCCATTGGCGGCCCTGATTTTTGCAGAGCAAAAATCAGCAGATACCAAAAGAGAGCCACCCGAAGGGTGGCTCTCTTTTGGTACGCCCGACTGGAGTCGAACCAGCGGCCTTTAGAGTCGGAGTCTAACGCTCTATCCATCTGAGCTACGGGCGCATATTCTGTTCTGTCAGCTTACAGCCTCATTACTATACCACCTTCCCGGCACAAAGTAAAGAAAATTTTTCACCCGACTTTGTTAAAAAAGTTGACAACTTCACATACTTGTTGTAGAATAGTCACAATACATCGAGCGCTATGCGCCCCATTCCACACAAAAGAAGGTTTTTCTATGAAGAAGCAAAAAATCTCTGATGCTGTCATTCATCGTCTTCCCCGCTACTACCGGTACCTGGACGATCTGTACAACAAAGGCGTGGTGCGTATCAGCTCCAACTCTTTGGGCGCAAAAATGGACATCACCGCCTCCCAGATCCGGCAGGACCTGAGCTGCTTCGGTGAGTTCGGCCAGCAGGGCTACGGCTACAACGTGGCCGAGCTGCGGGCGGAGATCGGCCATATCCTGGGCATTGACAATGGCCACCGCATCATCGTGATCGGTGTAGGCCATCTGGGTCACGCCCTGCTGCAAAACTTCGATTTCGATAAGGTTGGTTTCCGGATCGACTCCGCTTTTGATGTCTCCCCCGCGCTGATCGGCACGGAGATCCGCGGCGTCACAGTCCACTCGATGGACGAGCTGGAGGAATATGTTGCCGCCTATCGCCCCAATGTGGCGGTCCTGACCGTCCCGCAGAATGTTGCCCAGCCTTTGGCGGACCGTCTGATCGGTCTGGGCGTGCGCGGCTTCTGGAATTTTACCAATGTGGAGCTCTCCACCAAGGAGGACGGCGTTTTCTTCGAGGACATCCACTTTGTGGACACCCTGCTGACGCTCAGCTATCGCATCTCCCAGCTCTGAGACGCACACTTTGCCGCGGCTGGCATACTATGAGAATGAGACCGATGTGGCGGTCAAATTTTCATAGGAGGTTACGGTATGTGTAATCAGAATTCCTGCTTTGGCGGCAGCAGCTGCTGCTGGATCATCATCGCCATCATCCTGCTGTTCCTGTTCTGCGGCAACGGCTGCGGCAATGGCTGCGGCTGCGGCGGCAATAACGGCGGCTGCGGGTGCGGCTGCTGAGGGTCTACCGCACATTATGCGTCCCCGCCGCAAGGCGGGGACGTCTTTTTTCGCAGACATCCCTGCGATACAGCCAAGCATCGATAAAAACAACGCGGACAAGCACTGTTTTTGTCCGAGAGGAGGCCCGATCATGGATATTTCCCCCCTGCGCGGCTACTACACGGCACATACGCCCACGCTGATGGGCGAGAGAGGCGGCTCCGCCGTGCTGGTCCCCCTGGTTCTTCAAAACGGCGAATACTGCCTGCTGTACGAGATACGCTCCGCCAGCGTCCGGCAGCCGGGCGAGGTGTGCTTCCCCGGCGGCAAGCGCGAGGCAGGGGAAACGGCCATCCAGTGTGCCCTGCGGGAGACCCGGGAGGAGCTTGGCATCCCTGAAAGCGCCGTGACCGTTATTGGTGAAATGGATTTCATCCACATCCGTGCGGGAAGTCTGCTGCGGCCCGTGCTGGGTGAGGTGGACCCCGCGGCGCTGGCAGCCATGCGCCCCGCACCGGAGGAGGTAGCCGGCACCTTCCTGCTGCCCCTGCAGGAGCTGAAGGCGCATCCACCGGAAGTCTACCTGCACCGGCAGCCGGTGGAGGCCCCGGATTTCCCTTATGCGGACGCCGGCGTCCCTGCGGACTACCCCTGGCGTCCCTGGCGGCTGGAGGTCCCTGTATACCGCGGTTTGCCCCATCACCTGTGGGGCATCACCGCCCGCATCACCATGGATGTGCTCGCACATCTGTGAAAGATCCCCTGGCGATATACATCGCCAGGGGATCTTTTTACAGTACGCCAAAGTGCTCCAGAATGATCTTCACACCTATCAGGATCAGGATCGCACCACCCACGAATTCGGCCTTGTTTTTATACTTGGCGCCAAACACGTTGCCCACATACACGCCGCCCAGGGATATCAGGAACGTGGTACAGCCGATAAGACAGACGGCCAGCCAAATGGACACGGACAGCTCCACCATGGAGAACGTGACGCCCACGGCCAGCGCGTCAATGCTGGTGGCCACAGCCAGCACAAACAGTTCTTTGTGCTTCACCTGCCCGTCGGAGGGCTGCTCGTCCTCCTCTTCCTCGGCGCGGCTCTCGCGTATCATATTGCCGCCGATCCATGCCAGCAGCACGAAGGCGATCCAGGGTGCGAACCGGGTCACATAGTGGGCAAACTGTGAGCCCAACAGCCACCCCAGCGTCGGCATGACCGCCTGAAACACACCGAAATACAGGGCGATAAGGAACGCGCTCCTCTTATGTACCTTGTCCGGCATGGCCAGTCCCTTACAGATGGCCACGGCAAAGGCATCCATGCTCAAACCGATGCCGATCAGGAATATCTCCAGCAATGTCATACGGGCACTCTCCTCACAAAACCACCGGCACAGGGCGGTCAATATACATGGTATCGGGCGCAACGCGGCAGCTGTAGGCGGCAATGCCGACCCCCGCCTCACGCGCCTGCCGCAGCGCCTCGCCGAAAGCCGGATGCGTGTCATCGTTAGGCGCAAAATCAGTGACCTCCGCCATCTGGATGACGAAGAAGGCCGTAGCCCGGCAGCCCTGCTCCACAGCGCGTATCAACTCGTGCAAATGCTTCACTCCGCGATCCGTAGGCGCATCCGGAAAGCGGGCATGGCCCCCCGCCTCCAGCGTGACCCCCTTGACCTCCACCAGATGCAGCCCGTCGGGCCGCGTCAAGCAGAAGTCCAATCGTGATCCGCCGAATTGGTACTCCGGCCGAATGCTCTCGGCCTGCGGGTCGAAGGTCTGGGCAAACTCCGCAAACGCCCGGTTCGGCGCCTGGGCATCCATGTTGATCAGCCTGCCGCCCTTATCCACAGCGATCAGGTCATAGGGTGTCTTTCGCCCCGGCGCGGTCCCCGGTGTCAGATACACCGCAGCTCCTGGCACCAACAGCTCGCGGCATCGGCCGGTATTCTTCACGTGGCAGACCGTCTCGGTGCCGTCCAGCTCCACCAGCGCGATGAAGCGGTTGGGGCGCGAGAGAAAGCGGCCCTGCACCACATTTTCGTACCGCATAGCCGCGCCTCCCCTGCTTTCGGAATAGAAACACAGTATAGCACAGACAATAGCGGATGGAAAGCATTTTCTTTCAGAGAAAAGTCGTTTCTCTATGGTTTGTGTATTCCGTCAATGAACCAAAAAATTTTTTAGGACTTCTTACAATTTTGCAGTTTTCGCCGTTTTCGGATTGCATTGCTACCAAATGTTTGGTACAATATGGGTAATCTATATTAGTATGGGAGGAGATCCAAACCATGCCTGAATATTCCAACCTGTTCGTCGTGCTGATGGGCCTGGGAACGGTGTTTGCCGGGCTGCTGTGCATCATCCTGCTGGTCACGCTGATGAGCTGGGTGTGCGCCCGCACCTCCGCGCCCAAGGCCGCACCCCAGGTGCCGGCGGCTCCCGCCGCCATGCCCGCACCTGGCGCCGTCACCCCCGCGATGATGGCCGCCGTTGCCGCCGCCATCGCCGAGGACATGGGGACCGATGTCTCCGCCATCCGTATCGTATCCATGAAGAAAGTGTAATGTGTGAGGAGGATTTCACCATGAAAAAGTACAGAGTTAATGTCAACGGCACCGTGTATGAAGTCGAGCTGGAGGAGATCACCGGCGCAGCTCCCGCTGCCCCCGTGGCCGCCCCTGCGGCTACTCCCGCCCCCACCGCAGCCCCTGCCGGCGGCGAAAAGGTCTGCGCTCCCATGCCCGGCAACATTCTGGCGGTGAACGTATCCAGCGGCAGCGCCGTCAAGAAGGGCGACGTGCTGATGATCCTGGAGGCCATGAAGATGGAGAACGAGATCATGGCTCCCTGCGACGGCACCATCACCTCCGTGTCCGTGACCAAGGGCGCCGCCGTGGAGTCCGGCGCGCTGCTGTGCACCATCGGCTGATGCCGGAGGACTGCACATGGAAGCTATTGCCAATTTCTTTGTAAGCACCGGCTTTTACCAGTTTTTCCAGGGCGACAACTGGAAAAACGCCATCATGCTGCTCATTGCGGTCGTCCTGCTGTTCCTCGGCATTGTCAGAAAGTTCGAGCCGCTGCTGCTGGTACCGATCGCCTTCGGTATGCTGGTGACGAATCTGCCCGGCGCGGAGATGTTCCACGAGATCCTGTTCGCCGGCGGTCACGTCCACTGGGACCTGTTCGGCGGTGAGCCCGTCACGGCACAGTTTCTCTCCGAGATGCTGGCCAGCGGTGTATCCGCCGACGTGCTGCAGCCCTATGTGGACCAGCTGATGACCGCGGCGCAGACGCTGTTCAGCCCCGATGTCCTCCGTGACGTGATGGATCAGGTCGCCGCTAACGGCTCCGATGCCGTGGGCACCATCGCCAATCAGCTGGACGCTCTGGTGGTGGCCGAACAGTATGCCGCCAGCTACAGCGTCACCCTCAGTGATGTTACCGTCAGCGTGGGTCTGATCGACGTGCTGTACCTGGGCATCAAGCTGGGCATCTATCCCTGTCTCATCTTCATGGGCGTAGGCGCCATGACCGATTTCGGTCCCCTGATCGCCAACCCCAAGAGTCTGCTGCTGGGCGCAGCCGCCCAGCTGGGCATCTTCCTGACATACCTGGGCTGCCGCCTGCTGGGCTTCACCGGTGCGGAGGCCTCCTCTGTGGGTATCATCGGCGGCGCGGACGGCCCCACGGCCATCTTTGTCACCGCCATGCTGGCTCCGGCCCTGCTGGGTCCCATCGCCGTGTCGGCCTATTCCTACATGGCCCTGGTACCCGTCATCCAGCCGCCCATCATGAAGGCACTGACCACCAAGGAAGAGCGCCAGATCGTCATGAAGCCCCTGCGTGAGGTCAGCAAAAAGGAAAAGATCTTCTTCCCCATCGTGGTCACGGTATTTGTGGCCCTGCTGGTCCCCTCCGCCGCGCCGTTGATCGCCTGCCTGATGCTGGGCAATCTGGCCAAGGAGTGCGGCGTGCTGGATCGTCTCAGCAAGACCATGCAGAACGAGCTGATGAATATCGTCACCATCTTCCTGGGCATCAGCGTGGGTGCCACCGCCACCGGTGCCACCTTCCTCAGCCTCAAGACGCTGGGCATCATGCTCATGGGCGTGGTGGCCTTCGGCTGCGGCACCGCCGGCGGCGTGCTGCTTGCCAAGTTCATGAATTTGTTTCTCAAGGAGAAGATCAATCCCCTCATCGGCTCTGCCGGCGTGTCCGCTGTGCCTATGGCCGCCCGTGTCAGCCAGACGGTCGGTCAGAAGGAAAACCCCGGCAACTTCCTGCTGATGCACGCCATGGGCCCCAACGTGGCCGGCGTGATCGGCTCTGCCATCGCCGCGGGCGTGCTGATCTCCCTGTTCGGTTAATAGGAGGTAACTATGGAATTTCTGTCTAACAAGCCCCTGCTGATCACCGATACCATCCTCCGCGACGCTCACCAGTCCCAGGCGGCCACCCGCATGACCATCGAGGATATGCTTCCCGCACTGGAGCAGCTGGACGCCATCGGCTACTACTCTCTGGAGTGCTGGGGCGGCGCCACCTTCGACGCCTGTATGCGTTTCCTGAACGAAGACCCATGGGAGCGTCTGCGTACCATCCGCAAGCACGTGAAGAATACGAAGCTGCAAATGCTCTTCCGCGGCCAGAACATTCTGGGCTACAAGCACTATGCCGACGATGTGGTGGATGCCTTCTGCGCCAAGTCCATCGAAAACGGCATCGACATCATCCGCATTTTCGACGCGCTGAACGATGTCCGCAATCTGGAGCAGGCCATCAAGTCCACCAAGAAGTACGGCGGACAGGTAGAGGCCACCCTCAGCTACACCATCTCCCCCATCCACAGCGAGGCCTACTTCGTCAAGCTGGCCAAGGAGCTGGAGGACATGGGCGCCGACGCCATCTGCATCAAGGACATGGCCAACCTGCTGCTGCCCATGGAGGCCTACTCTCTGGTCAAGGCGCTGAAGGAGACCGTCTCCGTCCCCATCCACCTGCACACCCACAACACCTCCGGCACCGGCGACATGACGCTGCTGATGGCGGCCTACGCCGGCGTGGACATTGTAGACACCGCCCTCTCCCCCCTGGCCAACGGCACCAGCCAGCCCGCCACCGAGTCCCTGGTGGCCACGCTGCAGGGCACCGTCCGCGACACCGGCCTGAGCCTGGAGAAGATGTCCCCCGTAGCCGCCCACTTCCGCAAGGTGGCCCAACGCCTGCAAGATGCCGGTTTTCTCGACCCCAAGGTGCTGCGTGTGGACACCAACACCCTGCTGTATCAGGTGCCCGGCGGTATGCTGTCCAACCTCATCTCCCAGCTGAAGCAGGCCGGGAAGGAGGACAAGTACTACGACGTGCTGGCGGAGATCCCCCGCGTCCGCAAGGACTTCGGCTATCCCCCGCTGGTCACGCCCTCTTCCCAGATCGTGGGCACCCAGGCCGTGATGAACGTCATCATGGGCGAGCGCTACAAGACGTTCCCCAAGGAGTCCCGCGCCATGCTCAAGGGCGAATACGGCAAGCTGCCCGGCGAGGTCAACGAGGAAGTCCGCGCCAAGGCGGGCATCGCGCCCGAGGACGTCATCACCTGCCGTCCCGCCGATTTGCTGGAGCCGGAGCTGGAGAAGTACCGCGAGGAGTTCAAGGGGCTGGCCAGATCCGACGAGGACGTGCTGAGCCTGGCACTGTTCCCCCAGGTGGCGCCCAAGTTCATCGAGAAGCGCGACCACCCCGCTGCCGAGGCGCCTACAGCGCCTGCGGCCGCCCCCGCCAAGCCCGCCGACGACAATGCCGTCCGCGAGCTGTACGTGGAGTGGAAAAACTGACAGTTCTTCTTTCCTTTCCCGCAGAGAGCCGGAAAAGCCCCCGCTTTTCCGGCTCTCTCCCTGATTTCAAAGAAATCCTGTTCTTTTTGCAAAAAAAGCTTGCAATATCGGTACACATCGACTATAATAACACCGTTCACAGGATATGCACCTTTAGCTCAGTTGGTAGAGCACCTGACTCTTAATCAGGGTGTCCAGGGTTCGAGTCCCTGAAGGTGTACCATGGTTTCAACGGCTTTGGCCGATGAAATAGAAGAAAAATGCGGCCCGTTGGTCAAGTGGTTAAGACAGAGGCCTCTCACGCCTTTAACATCGGTTCGAATCCGGTACGGGTCACCAAGTTCAAACTCCACCGTTTGGTGGGATGATTTAGCTCCATCGTCACGATGGAGCTACTTTTTTCGATAGGAGGCCCCCATGGCAAAGCAATCCATCCGTCTCTCCGACCATTTCACATATGGCAAGCTGCTGCGCTTCACGCTTCCCTCCATCTGCATGATGGTCTTCACGTCCATCTACGGCGTGGTGGATGGCCTGTTCGTTTCCAACTTTGTGGGCAAAACGCCCTTTGCCGCCGTAAACCTGGTCATGCCCTTCGTGATGATCCTGGGCGGCATGGGCTTCATGATCGGCACCGGCGGCACCGCCCTGGTCTCCAAGCTGCTGGGCGAGGGCAAGCAGGACGAAGCCCACCGCACCTTCTCCATGCTGGTACTGTTCACCCTGCTGCTGGGCATCGTTCTCTCCGCCGTGGGCATCCTCACCATGCCCGCCGTGTCCCGTCTGCTGGGCGCGTCTGACGCCATGATGGCCGACTGCATTCTCTATGGCCGCATCGTCACCGGCTTCACCTTCGCCTTCATGCTGCAAAATGTGTTCCAGAGCTTCTTTATTGCCGCCGAAAAGCCCCGCCTGGGCCTGACGGTCACCGTAGCCGCCGGCGTCACCAATATGGTCCTGGACGCACTCTTCATCGCCGTTTTTAACTGGGGCGTGGCCGGCGCAGCCATCGCCACCGGCCTGAGCCAATGCGTGGGCGGCGTGCTTCCCCTGATCTACTTCCTGCGGCCCAACACCAGCCTGCTGCGCCTGCGGCCCGCCGCCCTCCGTCTGCGCCCCATCCTCCAGTCCTGCGGCAACGGCTCCTCCGAGCTGATGAGCAACATCTCCTCCTCCCTGGTGGGTATGCTCTACAACTTCCAGCTCATGCGCCTGATCGGCGAGGACGGCGTCTCCGCCTACGGCGTGCTGATGTACGTCCAGTTCATCTTCGTAGCCATCTTCATCGGCTACTCCATCGGCTGCGCGCCGGTGGTCAGCTTCCACTACGGCGCGCAGCACCACAGTGAGCTGAAAAACCTTCTGCGGAAAAGCGCCCTGCTGATGGCCATCGGCGGCGTGACCCTGACGATCCTGGCCCGCGTGCTGGCGTCCCCGCTGTCCCGGCTGTTCGTTGGCTACGATGCCGACCTCTACGCCCTGACCACCCATGCCTTCCGGCTGTTCTGCTGGTCCTTCCTGCTGGCGGGCTTCAACATCTTCGCCTCCGGCTTCTTCACCGCCCTGAACAACGGTGCCATCTCCGCCGCCATCTCCTTCCTGCGGACGCTGGTGTTCCAGGCCGGCTCCGTCATCGTCCTGCCCATACTTCTGGGCGTGGACGGCATCTGGTGGGCCATCACCGCCGCCGAGATCTTTGCCTTTCTCATCTCCTGCGTCTTTTTGGTGCTCAAGCGGAGCAAATACCACTATATGTGAGCGTTTTCCCCTTGCAATCGGATAAACATAGTGCTATACTATGTTTACTAATACAAGGGAGGTCTTCCCATGCTCGTATCAACCAAAGGCCGCTACGCCCTCCGGGTCATGCTGGAGCTGGCCCAGGACGACAGCGCCGCCTATCTCCCCCTGCCCGCCATCGCCGAACGGCAGGGTATCTCCGAAAAATATCTGGAGAGCATCATCTCCGTGCTGTCCAAGGCCGGCCTGGTGGACGGTCTGCGGGGCAAGGGCGGCGGCTACCGCCTGAACCGCCCCGCCGCCGACTATTCCGTGGGCCAGATCCTGCGGCTGACCGAGGGCTCTCTGGCTCCCGTCACCTGCCTGGAGGGCGACGAGAATACCTGCCCCCGTGCCGGTCACTGCACCACGCTCCCCATGTGGGAAAAGCTGGACGCCCTCATCAACGACTATCTGGACAGCGTCTCCCTGGCCGACCTGCTGACCCAGACCGACGGCAACGCCCTCTGAGATCACACCGAAAAAACTCCCGGACCCTGTGGTCCGGGAGTTTTTTATTTTTCCGATCCGGCTCAGCCCTTGTGCTCCGTCTTGGCCGTATCCGTCTTGCTGGCAGCATCGGTCTTACTGGCGGCAGCATCCTCCACCGCGGAGACATCCGCGGCAGCGGCTGCGGCATCTGCCGCCGCCTTGTCCTGGATGCGGTCCGCCGGGATACCGGCAGCCTCTGCCTCACCGCGGGTCATGGTGATGGGCGCGGCGGAGTCCTCCACCAGCTTCGCCATCAGCAGATAGCGGTGATGATCATCGCCGTTCTTGCACACGGACAGCACCACCACCTTGTCGCCCGCCTGGGGCAGGTTGGTCTTGTCCACGTTCACGCAGCCCTCGGCGCTGTAAAAGGCATTCTGATTGGTATCGCTCTTGTACTTGGGATCGCTGGCCGCCTTGCCCAGCGCCTCAAAGAACGCGTTGAACACCTGCTCGTCCTTGAAGTCGTGGTAGTACAGGATATGGCTGGTATCATAGGGGATGCAGGCGAAGAACTTATACGTCAGCTGACGGCCCGGCTGATAGATGTACAGCACGGCGTTGTCATCGAACTTCAGCGTCTCGCCGTAGCTCTGCAGGCCGCCGAACATGGTCCGGTTGGCCATGTTGTGGCCATAGATCACCGTCACGGGATCGCTCAGGTCGGCCTTGTTGTAATAGGACTGGATATACAGAGAACCCGCCTTGTTGGTCACACCGTCCAGGTCGCGGTTCAGATAATAATCATCGTCATACCCGGTGCTGCTCTTGGTGGACTTGGGGCTCTGCGCCAGATAGTGGCCCTTGCTGATGGCACACTGGGTGGCATTGGGCACTTGAATGAACCCGAACACGTCCGGGTACTTCTCCTCGTCAAAGCTGATGCCGTCCGGCAGCTCGATGGGCTCCGGCTCCACGATGACCTCCTCGTCCTTGGGGTCCACCTCCGGCTCCTTCTGCTCTCCGCAGCCCGCCAGCACGGCGGAGCCCAGCGTCAGCAGCGCCATCACAAGCGCCATTCGGCGTAAAAAGTGCTTCTTCATCTTCTCCATTGCTGCTCCTTCCCGCGGCCCTCTCTTCCTCTCGAGCCGCTGCGGCGTGTGTCCGCCGCGTCGCAATATACTTTAGTATGATACCATACAGCGTCCCTGATTGCAAGCACTTTTCCCCTATCCGACCCTTATGCCAGCGTCATGCCGTACTGGCCCAGCAGCTTCTCGAACCGCTGCCGCTGCACCGGTGTCATGCGGGCCGTATACTGCGCCGCCAGCGCCTGGGCCAGGTCGCCGTTGCCCCGCTTCAGATAGTTCCCCACGGCCCGCTGCAAACTCTCCGCCGCCGTAGAGCTCAGGCTCTCGCTCCTGCTGCCGGTATCTCCACTATCTGTAAGACGGACGCCGGAGGCGGAAAGTTTCCTCTCCTGCTCCGCTTTGTCGGAAAAATGTGCCAGCAGCGCCTGATACAGCTTCTGGTCCTGGCTGCCCGCGTCCTCATACGCCGCCTGAGCCGCCTCCAGCTGCTTCTGCCAGTCACCACGCGCCGCCTGCCAGCGGTCATAGTCCTCCTTCTCCTGCGCGTCCAGCATACTGTACTGATCCTGCAAAGCCTTGCCCTCCTGCTGATACTCCGCCAGCGCCGCCTGCCGCAGCTCCGGCACCAGCGCTGCCAGCTCCTGCAAATAGCCGTTGTACGCCTGCTGCCCCGCGCTCTGGGCGTAGCTGGAGGCATACCCGCCGGTCAGGGCCGCCGCCTTGCCCAGCGTGTCCTCCATGGCCGCCGCGCCGCGGGCGGCATACAGTCTGGCATACCGCTGGTACGACTCGTCCTCCTCCGGATCGTAGTCGAAGGCATCACGCCCCGCGATCTGGTCATACAGCGCCTGCAAACGCTCCTCGAACCGGGACCGGTACGCCTCCGGCTCCAGCGCCGCCACACTGTCCCGGTACGCCTGCGCCGCCGTCACCTCGTCCGACGGCGTATAGCCCCTCTCCAGCTCCCGCAGACGCCGCGCCGTGCCCGCCGTGACCTCCGCCCTGGGTGCCGCCGCCTCTGCTGCCGCGGCGGCCTGCGCCGCCTGCTCCGCCGCCGTAGGCGCGGACAGCAGGCTCCCCCACGTCTCGTCGCCGGCAATGCCGTCCACCATCGTCAGTCCGTTCTTCTTCTGATAGTCCCGTACCGCGGCTCTCGTCTTCTTGCCGAAGATACTGTCCTCGTCCAGGCTGTACCCCCGCTTGTTCAATTCATTCTGCAGCTGCCGCACCGCGCTGCCCTGTGAACCGTATGCCACCATCGTATACGTCGATGCCATGCCTCTCTCCTCCTCGTCATGTCGTGCGCCGCCAGCCATACACGCCGGCGATGCCTGTCTCCACGCTCTCCCACGCTGCGCCTGCCGGTGTCTCCGGCGCCGCAGGGCTGTCTGTCAGGCGCACGCTGCCCACCGGGAACAGCATCGCCTCCACTGTCTGTCCGTTCACCGTCAGCGCACCGGATACCGCCACGTCCCCGTAAAACACCGCCGGCCACACGCACTCCAGCGCCTCCTGCTCCGCATATTTGCCGAAAGCCGCACCCTTTCCGCCGGCGCGCAGATGCAGCGTCACCCGGCTGGTGGCCGCCGTATACCGCACCACCCGCACGTTGCCCACCGTATCCTCTGCGCTCAGCTCCACCTCATAGGAGGTCCCGCCGTCCAGTCCGCCGCCCAGCAGCTGCTCTACCCCCGGCAATAATGTCACATAGCCGTTCCACGCGCCGCCCATAGGCCGGAAGCGCGCCCGCAGGACCACCGTATTGTGCCCCTGCACATCGGCGCACTGTGCCGCGCACTTCACCTTCAGATACGCCCCGTCGTCCTTCTCTGTGCCGTCCGCGGCGCACCGTGCTGCCATAGACGCCGTGATGGCCGGCGGATAGTACGCCGCTACCGTCACTGCCTCGCCTGTCACCGTCACCGACCGTCCCCGGCTGTCCGTCACCGTGACCGTGGGCCGCAGCGTCCCGCTGATGCCGATGACCGCCGTCGTCCCGGCCGTGCCGGTCAGCTCCTGCCCCGCAAAGCGGAATTGCACCGACCGCACGGACGCGCCGCCCTGTGCCGCCGCCGTCGCCGCGTACCGTATCCGGCTCACGCCCTGCACACACAGCCCCCAGCTCTCCGCTGCCGTACCGTCGTTTACCACCTCCGTGGTCAGCGCCGCCGTGGGCCGCATGGTCTCCGGCACATAGGCCGTGAACGCCGCGCTCAGGCTCCCCACCGGCGTACCGCCGCTGTACACCTTCACCGTCACCGTTCCGGTGCCGTACGTCGTCTCCGGCAGCTCCCCGGCCAGCGACTCCGGCACCGTCCACTGATACACCACGCGCCCCGCGCTGCTGCTCACCGTCCGCAGCGCGCCGCTGCTCAGCGTTCCGGAGGCCGCCCCCAGCACGTAGCTGAACGTAAAGCTGTACCCATACCCGGGCCGCGTCAGCGTCAGCGTCCCCGTCTGCCCGATCACCGCGTCTCCCGCCGTCAGCGAGAAATCTCCAATGTCCTCCACGCGCTCCACCGGCAGCGCATAGCCATAGCTGTCGTCTCTGGCAGACCCGGAGCCGCTGTACAGCCGTATCCCCAGCGGCGCGGTGCCCACCGCCCCCGCCGCCGTCACCCAGCCGCTGTCGTACTCGATCGCGCTGCTCCACCGGCTGGGCGATGCCGCCTTCAGCGTCTGCCCACTGCACACGCTGCCGCCGTCCACCGTCACCGACAGATAGATGGGATACCCAAAATATGACGCCCCCGTCAGCGGCGCCACCGTCACATAGATCCTGTACTGCATCGCGCTGCCGCTGCGCCGGCTGTCATAGCCGAAGCTGACGCCGATCTTCGGCACACCGCCCCACTGGATGCTGTCCAACGCCGTATAGCTCACACACTCACCCTCCGATCCACCGGAAGGCCAGTCCGCCCTCCGCCGTCTCCATGCTCCACTGTCCTACATCGATACCGCCCAGCACCGTGATGTTCGTGATGTACAGCCGGTTGTTGGACACATAGGCCACCTCCGTGGCGTCCTGCCAGAAGGACAGCCGCGTGGCGGTGAACACCGCGCGAAAGTTGTTCTGTTCCACCACCTTCTCGCCGTCCACCTCTCTGCACGTCAGGTCCTGCCCCACAGCCACGCCGTACACCGGCGCGGCCCCGTCGTAGTACACGACACCCGTGCGGATATACCCCTCCGTGTCCAGCTTATAGTGTGCGAAGGCCGCGTCCACCTTCTCCACGTTGGCCTGCAGGTCGGAGAAAAAGCTGTAATATTGCGTCACCGCCTCCGGTGCCGCCTCCAGCTGGGCGCTGAGCTTCGCCACATAGCTGCCGAAGTCCGAGCTCGCCACATACTCCTCCTCCAGCTTCGCCGTCAGTGCCGCCGTGGTCTTCTGCACCTGGTCCGCCGTCTTCAGGATCATGCTCCGCAGCGTCTCATACTGCCCCTCCGCCGTCTCCGACGCCGCCGTGCCCATGCGCCCGTTGGCCTGCCGCCGGGCGGAGGCCTCTCCGGCCCCGCCGCCCAGCGCCTCCAGCTGCCCCAGCGTCAGATTGAGCTGCTGGGCCATCTGCACCAGATACGCATACTGCTGTGTGATCTGCTCCTGCACCGATCCCGCCGGCGCCATCGGCAGGGCAAGCACGCTCATGGCCCGTCACTTCCCTTCTCATATACCGCTGCCGCGCTGTACACCCGGCACGGTCCGTCCCCGGCCAGCTTCAGCCGCAGATGCCCGCACCGCCGGGGCCGCACCTGCAGCACCGCGCCGCGGGTCTGCCCCGCCTCGCCGGTGACGCTGCCCACCTGTTCCCAGACGTTGTCCCCGTCATAGCAGACGTACGCCTTCACCGTGCTCCCGGCCGCCGTCTTCAGCCGCAGCTCCAGCCGCGAGAGATACTTGTGCTCCGGCGTGTACAGCCCCAGATCGCCGCTTTCGGCACACCAGGAGAACCCCGTCTCCGCCGTTCCCACCGTGCCGCTTGTATCCAGCAGCCGTCCGTCGCCGCACAGCACCGTCATCTCCCCGTTCCACCGGGCGAAGGCCACCGCCGCCGTATCGTCCTGCCGGTGCCACAGCCGCTTCTGCGTGTCGTACACCAGCAGCTCCGTCTCTCCCGCCGCGTCCACGGCGGACAGCCAGTACCGGCCGCTTTCCCCGCCGGCCACACCGCCGGTGTACCGCTTGTCCCCCAGCACCCGGGATACGCACACCGGCATACTCCCGTCAAAGGCGTACACCCCGTCGCTCCCGAGATAGTACACCACGCCGTCCGCCACGGCCACGGTCCTCTCCGCGCCCTTCCGCACGCCGCTGCACGGCACCGTCACGATCTGGTGCCCGCCGCCCGCCGCCGGATAAATGCGCTCCATGCAGTTCTCCTTGAAGAACACCACGCCGCCCATGCAGGCCGCCGCCCCGGTAAAGGGCCCGTCCGAGCCTCTGGCGGCGGCGTAGCTGTCGGTGCTCAGCCCCGCAAAGCTGTTCCAGTTGCGGAAATCCCCCAGCGCGCAGGCGTACACCTCGTTCACCGCCTGACCGTCCACGATGCCGTACTTGCACCCCCACAGCCGGTTGCCCTGCTCCACCACAAAGTCCATCTCCGGCATCAGCCGCATCACCGTCACCGCCGCCGTCTGGCTGTCCAGCGTCCGGCACAGCGCCGGCACCAGCACATAGTCGTCCTCTGCCGCCTGCAATACGTGCAGGCCGTTCAGCTCCGCCGCGCCGCAGCCGGCCACCGTCACGCCGTCCCCGGCGCGGAACCCCAGTCCCACGCCCACGGCGGCGATCTTTGTGCACACCTCCGTCAGCGCCGTCCACGCGCCGCCGTCATACCGCCGCATCACGCTCTCCGGCCGCTCCGTGTCCAGCCACAGATCCCCTGTCTGCGGCTCCTGTGGCGCCTCCGTACCTACCGCGTAGCTGCCCAGGCTCTCCCCCGTCCCGTCGCACAGGGTAAACGTCACCTCCCCTGTGGTGGTCCGCACATTCTCCATGCTCCCGAAGTCCGTCAGGTCCTGGGTATTGATGTACTTCTTGTCCGGAAAGATCAGCAGATACGCCCCCATGCTCACCAGCTGCTTCCGGCTGTCCGTCAGCACCAACCCCGTTTTCGCGCCGTTCACATACAGCGCCGTGCCGTCCACCCAGAACAGTCCGTCCTTCTCCGTCATGCCGTTGGGCTTTGTCAGCTGCGTCACCGTCCGCCGCAGGGGCCGCGTCTCCAGCGCCGGATACCCGCTGCTCCACAGGTTCTCCATATGCTCCAGGCTCCCCGCGCCGCTGCCCGGACGGCGGTCCAGTCCCCCGAACTGCTCTACGCCTGCCCGCTGCTGCGCCGCCGCCTTCAGCTTGGGAAAATACATTTCCGCCGCCCCCCTTCAGCACAGCCGCAGCGCCGACGCGCCGCCCTCCGGCACCGCCGTCCTGGCCCGGTAGTCCCGATAGGTCAGAAACGCGTTGTTCCACAGGCCCGCCGCGCTGTTGTACCGCGCCGTCTCCCCGTTGGCATAGTGTACCTGCGCCTCCACATAGTGCCGGTACAGCTCGTCAAAGGGCGGCTCCGCCGTCAGCTCCGTCTCCTCGGTCAGCACCGGCAGCTCCCCCGTCTCCCGGCACAGCTCCCGCCGCACGAAGCCCTCCGCCTGGGCCAGCCACCGCAGCTTCTCCGCGCGCGCATACCCATTGGGCAGCAGCTCGTCCACCCGGTCCAGCACCTGTTTTGCCGTCGTCCTTGCCATGGCCGCCACCTCAGGACGCTCTCTCGTCCACATAGCGCCGGGCCGCCTCCGCCATCATGGCGGCGTTTTCCAGCACCTCCGCCACGCACACCGGTACGCGCACCTCCACGCCGCGCATGATCTTCCAGCTGCGTCCGTTGACGGACACAATGACAAAATTCTCCTCCTGCTTTCTGCCCCTGGGCAGCAGCACCGTTGTCATTTTCTCCTTCATCGCCTCTCCTTTCCTCATATAAGACCTCGCCCCGCCGTCCTCCCGCAGCTCCGTAGGGGACGGCGTCCTCGACGTCCCGTCAGCGCGGCGCACCCGCGCTGCAAGCGGCATTTCCCCGCCGGGGCGGGCGACTCGCCCGCCCCGGCTTCACGCTCCGTCAGTTCGCCTTATCCTCGTCCGAATAGCTGCTGCCGCACTCCACGCGCACCATGTACTCGTCGTACAGGATAGCCGCGGCGTGTACGCCCTTCCAGCCCACGCTGGAGCGCTGGTCCAGCGGGTCAGCGGTGCCGGAGCTGCCGCGGGGCTTCACGATGACCTCCGTGCCCTCGCTCAGGTCCACCACGCCGTAGGCGCCCTTGCCCAGGAACAGGCAGCCGTACACGGCGCAGCCCTGCTTACCGCCCTCACCGGGATAGATGACCTCCTTGTCGCCTACGGTGACGGTCTTGTCCAGCACCAGCTTCGCATCGGTGTTGCTCACCACCTGGCAGCGGGTGCCGCCCAGCACCACATAGCGCCCCGCCAGCGCCCCGGCAGCCACGGTACCGCCGTTGAAGGTCACCTCGGTACCGGCCATAACATTGCCATTCACCTTCAGCGTGCGGCTGTCGGCGGCCAGATCCTCACCGCGATAGATCTTCGCCTCCGTTGTCTCCACGAAGCGCACACCGTGCAGCTCGCCGATCTCGCCGGAAAACAGCTCCGTGGCCCCGGCATACTGGTGGGCGGCGATCCACGCCTCGTCCTGGCGCAGGTCAAAGGCCACGCTCGGGTGGATGATGCACACATACTTGCCGTCAAAGGTGGGTGCGTTCATCTTCTTCAGCTGTGTCGCCGCCTTGGCCACCAGCTCGCTGGTCATGCGGCAGTCCTTGTCCAGCGCCGTGCGGCTGGTCACGTCGGTCTTGGTGCCGTCACTGCCGATCTTGGGCGCGTAGATCACCTGCTTGCCCTGCTGGATCTCGTTTCGGGTCACCGTGTCCAGCGTCAGGCCCATGTTGCTGCCGTGGCGGTCGGTGATCTCCAGCACCACATCGTCGATGGCGGTCAGATCCAGCATATCCGACACGGTGGTGTAATCGCCGTACTGCGCCAGCTCCTTGGTGATGTAGCTGACGGAGATACCGCTGCCGTCGGGCGTCACGCCCTCGGTCAGAGGCTTCAGCGCCTTGTCAAAGGCGCCGAACTTACGCCACTCCACGGTCTTGCCGCCGCCGGCAGGCAGGCCCTTCGTGGCCGCGAACTGGTTGTGCACCAGCTGCGGCTTGGCGTTCTCCAGCAGCTCCATACCGTAGTAGGTCTTCATCTCCGCGCTCAGACCCGCCGTGGTCTGTGTGTTCTCCGCAAACATCTGCAAATTCATCTCCATATTCCTTTCTCCCTTCCTGTTTTCACTGTGTTGTTTCCTGTCTGCCCTGTGTGCACGCCCCCCTTGTGCTTTCGTAGGGGGCGATGCCCACATCGCCCCGCCGTCCCGCCGCGCACGACCGCCGCATACCGGTGCGGGAAGCCGTAGCTTTCCGTAGGGGAGGGGCTCTGCCCCTCCCACGGGCGGGGTAAAACCCCGCCCCTACGCATTTGCCCCGGCGGGACCCCGTATGGAACGGCGTACCGTGTGTACGTCGAGGCGGGTCGACGATGGCAGGGCGGAAAAGATCCCGCCGGAACCTCAGAATCGGATCTTCTCCCCCTCCATCACACGCTTCCGTATCTCCGCCAGCTCCGCCCCGCTGAGCCCCCTCGGGTCCCAGTGGCTGACGCTCCTGCGCCGTCCGCCGTTCTCCGCCACGCGGCTGCCGCCGCTGGCGATGGCCTGGGCCAGCTGCTGCCGCGCCCGGACCACGGCAAATTCCATCGCGGCCCGCAGCTGTTCCTCCTGCTCCCGCTGCCGCGCCGCCTCCGCTGCGGCAGCCATCTGCCGCAGCCTCTCGTTCTCCTGCCGCAGTCCCCGCAGCCGTCCGTCCAGTATCCGCCGCACCCGCGCGTCGAATTCCCCCTTGTACCGGCCGCGTATCAGCGTCTCGAAGTCCTCTTCCCCGCCGGGTCCCCCCTGTTCCCCGTCAGGTACCTGCTGCTCCCCGGCGTCGGGAGCCATACCGCCCGTCTCCTCCGCGGTCTCCCGCGTCTTCTTTCGCTCCTCCATAGGAACCTCCTCCCCGTGGTAGGTCACGACCCAACTTCCACCCTGCCGGGGTATTGCTGCGCCAGCAGCGCCAGCCCGCACCGCACCAGCGCGAACTCCCGGGCACAGTCCCCCGTCCCCGCGATCTCCGCGTATCCCGGCGCGCTTTGGAACCGTTCCAGCCGCCCTGTCTCCCACAATCTCCCCACCAGCGCGTACACCAGCGCGGACGCCGCCGCGCATACGATGTCCTTCCCGTACTCCCCGTACCCGGCGTGGCCCCGCACCGTAAGGTGCGCGCCGCCGCAGCTGGCCCGTATCATCTGGGCCGCACCGCCTGCCGTGTGGCCTGCCGCTGCCGCGTCACCGCGTCGATGCCCCGGGGCGCCGCCGCCTTTCCGCCGCTGCTCTCCCGCTTCTCCAGCTCTCGCTCCAGCGCCTCCGCCAGATGGGTCCCCTGGCTCTTGTCCAGCAGCGTCACCGCCCGCCGCAGCGCCTCCGTCAGCCACGCCTTCTGGTCCGTCTCCTTCTGTCCCTGCCGGATGACCTCCGCCAGCGTGTCCTTGCTGCGGAACTGCATCAGCTCCAGGCACCGCAGCGCCTGCTCGGCCATATCGCTGCGGAAGAACCCCATCTGGAACAGCTGCAGCGCCAGCTGGTTGTACTCCATGGTCTGGTACGGCGTCTCGTCCTGCGCCATCACCTCCAGGTCGAACTCCGGCACGCGATAGCCCCCGGTCAGCAGCGCCCTGGGCCGCAGGCCCCCGTTGCCGTAGGCGACGAACGCCCCGCCGTCCCGGCCCAGCAGCCGGAACTGCCGCGGCACGTCGTAAAACTGCCGGATCAGCTCGATGCACAGCGTCACCACCTGCGAAAACGCCTCATACCCGTCGTCGATCATGTTCCGCGACAGCTTGCCGCCCGCCTCCTGCAAAGCGGCGATCGCCGTGGCCGCCGTCACGCCGCCTGCGGTGCCGCCACTCATCACGTCCCGGTTGCCCGCCGTCTCCTTCATCTCCGCGATCTTGTTCTGCAAGACCGCCACATACACGCTGTCCAGCGCCGGCACCCGGATCGGCGCGATGCAGTCCGCGCCCAGGTTTCCGTTGGTGTGCACGAAGGGCCGCGTCCAGTCGGCGTACTCGTTCTCGTTCACCGCGCCGTCCGCCCGGATGAAAAACCGCGGCGTCGCCGCCGCCAGCGTGTTTTTCAGAATAGCCTGGTTCATCAGGTCGATCTGCTTCTGCGCCGACTTGCACAGATCCACATACCCGTACCCGCAGGGCGTCCCCTCCTCGGGAAACAGCGTGTCGAACACGAACGGGTACTTCCCGTGGTCGTACCAGCCCCGCGCCGCCATCTCCGGGTCGTTCTCCGTGGCATACAGCACATTCTCCCCCACGAACTTGCAGTACTGCAGCACCTGCCGACCCTCGCGCTCCGTGTGGTAGTACCAGTCCACCACCAGCGACTGCTCCGACGTGTCCACCTTGTCGTCGTACAGATACCGGCTCACCTGCGCGCCGCTGCGTCCCAGCTTCCCCTCCAGCTCCGGCCACCTCCGCACCAGATGGTTGTTGGGCACCAGCTCCGTGCAGAAAAAGTGCTCCGACTCCTGTATATCCGTGACCCCCGGCTCCCAAAACAGGTTCAGCACGTCCATGCTGCGGATGCTCACGTCGCCCAGCCCGTGCAGCTTTTCGCTGTCCCAGAACACGCCGTACACGGCGCACCCGGACTTCAGCTTGTCCCACCACGCCTTGGAATACGTCCGCCTGAACCGGTCGTTTTTCAGCAGCACCGGCAGGATACGGCTCAGCTTCTCTGCCTCCTGCCGGTCGCCCGGCTCCCGGGGCAGCACCGTCGGCTCCGGATAGCAGTCCATGGCGTCGGCGTGCTTGCTGAGGATGCAGTTCACCAGCCAGCCGCTGGCCGGCCGCACGTCCTCCGGATTGCCGCCCTCGCCCGCCTTCTCCATCTGCTCCCAGTGCCGCAGCTTCCAGAACTGCTCGTTGTCGATGATGCGCCTGTCCAGATTTTGCTTACCCGCGCGATAGCGCCGCAGCACCTCCGCCGCGGCCCGTACCGCCTCCGCCCCGATCTTCACCGGAGCCCCGGCGTCCCGCACGGTCCTTGTCTCCTGCTCCATCCGAGCACCTCCCTTTCACGTTCTGCCCCTGCCCCCGCCCCGCCCGAAAGTTGCCCGCAAACGTGCAACACCCCCAAAATTTTTCCCAAAGCCTTCCCCCTGGGGGGAAGGTGTCAGCGAAGCTGACGGATGAGGGGTCCCTCGTCCCCCGTCCCGCCGCAGCGGCAAAAAAGCCTTCCCCCGAGGGCGCACCCCCCTTAGCCTTCCCCTTGAGGGGAAGGTGCCCCCGCAGGGGGCGGATGAGGTGTAGCCGCGCAGCGGCGTAAAACAGCCTTCCCCCGAGGGCGCACCCCCCTTAGCCTTCCCCTTGAGGGGAAGGTGCCC
>ERZ808246.724-NODE-724-length-26289-cov-6.143554_pt1 | contig 26289 bp, 20 predicted proteins | sample MGYA00521083_ERZ808246 | MGnify/ENA primary metagenome ERZ808246 (study PRJEB31516, sample SAMN03275577) | gut metagenome | biome: mammalia-associated habitat; material: feces | host: Papio cynocephalus | place: Kenya | collected 2012-07-07 ...
AAAATATTATAAATGACTTTTTCATTTCTCTTCTTTCCTCTTTTTCTTTCTTCTAAGTAAATGTTCAAAAATAAATTTATAAATCAAATGAAATATATAAACGACAATAGAGACAACAATAGACAACATTGTCTTCTGTTGTCTCTATTGTCTTATATTAAATTAATTCTGATTAGTTACTTATTATGCATAAAAAAATAGAGTCATATCACCATATTCCCAATATATCCTTTTTAATATATCCTTCCCAATATATCCTTCCCAATATATCTTTTTTTATATACAAGGCTATCTACTCCCCTCCCCCAGGGGAGGGGGAAGCCGCCTAATGGCGGCGCGGGGGAGGGGCTGTAGTTGAGAGGCTGTTGTTGAGAGGCTGTAGTTTTGTTGAGAGGCTTACATCTCCGTCAGATGCATGTCGCCCTTCTCCGCCAGTGCGATGTGCATGGCGAAGGCCTTGCTGAGGTTATGGCGAGTCTGTCCCATCTTGGCATGCTCCAGATAAGCGCGGAGGATAGGACGGTAGTCAGGGTGAGCACAGTTTTCGATGATGAGATGTGCTCGTTCGATAGGACTCTTTCCTCGCAAGTCGGCAACGCCCTGTTCCGTTACGATAACGTTCACGTCGTGTTCCGAGTGGTCCTGATGGCTCACCATAGGTACGATGCTGCTGATGAGGCCGCCCTTAGCCGTAGACGGACAGGTGAAGATACTGATATATGCGTTGCGCTCGAAGTCGCCGCTTCCGCCGATACCGTTCATCATCTTCGTACCGCTGATATGCGTAGAGTTGGCATTGCCGTAGATGTCTACCTCGATAGCCGTGTTGATGGCTATTACGCCCAGTCGGCGTATCACTTCTGGAGAGTTGGATATTTCGCTCTGACGCAGAGTAATATGGTCTTTGAAATAGTTCATATTGTCGTATACCTGCTTCAAGCACTCGTTTGAAACTGTCAGCGAGCAAGCCGATGCGTCTTTCACTCTGCCTTCGAGCATCATAGCCACAACGCTGTCTTGCATCACCTCGGTATATACGTTGAAGTCGGGCACGCTCTTTTCCTTGCCCAGTGCTCCGAGGATGGCATTCGCCGTACTGCCCACACCGCTCTGTAGCGGCAGGAACGATGAAGGGATGATACCGCGCTTCATGTCGCCTATGAGGAATTCAGCCACGTTGTGGCCTATCTGGTCGGTAATAGGGTCGCTGTCCTTAAAGGCGCGGGCCTCGTCGGGCAAGTCGCACTCTACGACACCTACAATCTTCTTGGCATCGATTTCAACATACGGCTTTCCGATGCGGTCGCCGACGTTTACGATAGGTATAGGCTGGCGCATTGGCGGATCGAGAGGTTCGTATACGTCCTGTATGAATTTTGCGTCTTTGCTATGGAAGGCATTGAGCTCAAGGATTACATGTTTTGCAAGACGTGCCACCGTAGGACTGATGCCGCCGGCAGCGGTAAGATAAGCCTTGCAGGTATCCCCGTTCTCCTCTATGTCGCAAACCTCAAGGATAGCCCAGTCGATGTCGCCATAGAAGCCATAGCGCAGTTCCTGTGCCATGTGGCTCAGATGGATGTCGTTGTATGCTATCTCTCCCAGGTTTACGCTTTTGCGGAACGAAGGGTTGGTGGTATAAGGTGCGCGGTATTTTATGGCGTGGGCTTCGGCGAGCACTCCGTCGGTGCTTTGTCCGGTAGATGCTCCGGTAAAGATGCTTACCTGGAATTCTCTTCCGGCATCGTGTTCTGCTGTGGCGATTTTCGCCAGTTCACGGGTTACTGCCTTTGCCGTACCGGCAGGTGTGAAACCGCTGAGTCCCAAAGTGTCACCATTCTTGATAAGAGCGGCTGCTTCTGCCGCTGTCATGCGTGTGTAAGCCATAATGATATGTTTTTGTTTTTAATATTTAGGGTTAAGGCTTGTTCCTGTCGTATTCACCGTGAAGGTGGTTTTCGTGTGAACAGCCATGCAAATGTATGAATTTTTAAATGAATATCTTATTTTTGACTGATATTTTTGCTGTTTTCTCTTTTTCCTTTCTTTTTTTCCTTTGCTTTGAGGCGTTTTTAATGTAGCAATGTGCTGCATTTGTTCATTTTTGAATCTTCATTTCTTAAAGGAAGGGGCGAACAGTTAATATGAATGATATTATTATAAATGTGGCTTATGGCTATTGCAAAGTTGTGGGATTTGACTTAACTTTGCATCGTTTTTAAAAATTTAATTATCATGAAAGACAAGAATTGTGATTTTTTTAAGGTTCGTGCTTACGGACGCACGGAATTGGCTCAGATGTACAGTCCTAACATTACGGCGCAGGCGGCTTACTACAAGCTGATGCGATGGATACGGCTTTCGCCGGAGCTGTCGCGACGCTTTATAAAGAACGGCAAACCGTCGAGGACGCGCTTCTTCACTCCTGAAGAGGTGAGATTTATCGTTGGCATTCTTGGTGAACCTTAAAATTCGTAATCATCTTCGGCATCGGGGTTCTTGATGATGTCTTCAAGGCATTCTCTTGTTTCCTCGATGCCGAATCCTCTTCCCAAGGCAAAGCGTATCAGCTTGCATGAAAGCTCGTAGTCGCTCTTTGCCTTAGTCGACTTCATTTTGGCGAGGAGCAGCGGGCGGAGCGACTCCTTTAGTTCCGAATCGTCGAAATCATCGAGAACGCGGTGGCGCACGTCTTCACTGATATGTTTCATGTAGAGAGCCTGGTCTACTTTTCGCTTTCCCCATTTGTTGTAACGTATCTTGTCGTTGGCAAAAGCGCGGGCATAGCGTTCGTCGTCGATGTATCTGCCTTTTACGAGGGCTGCAACGATGCGTTGCCGGGCATCTTCGCCGATACCCCATCGTTCCATCTTTGTAATCATCTCAAAGGAGCAGTGTTCTGCTCTTGAGCATAGCGCTTCAAGCTTTCGCTGCGCTTCTTGTTCTGTTATTTCTTTTTTCTGCATTTTTTTCTGGGAGGTCTAAGAGTTCTGGGAGTTCTGGGAGTACTGGGAGTTATGGGAGTTATGAGAGTTATGGGATAACTCCCAGCTATTAAAATTTAAATTCTTCTTGCCACAGTATTCCTGTTTTTTCCGAAAATATCTTTTTCAGTATGCACCTCGTCGTATCCCATTTCGCGGAGCATATCTTCAGTTTCCCGGGCATAGCGTTCGTTTATCTCGAAATAAAGTTTGCCGCCATGCTTTAGAGCCTTCTTTCCGTATAGGGCAATGCTGCGGTAGAAAAGAAGAGGGTCGCTGTCTGGCACGAAGAGAGCCTGATGAGGTTCATGGGCAAGCACATTCTCCGACATGTCGTTTCGCTCGCTGTCGCAGATGTAAGGCGGATTGCTCACTATGGCATCCCACAGCTCCACGTCTGCCGGTGGAGTGAGCGCATCCTGAAGCTTAAAGTCAACTTTTGCACCGAGCCTTGCGGCATTTCCTTTGGCGATGGCAAGGGCGTCGCTCGATATGTCCCATGCCGTAACTCTCGACAGTCGGGTGTCGAGGGCGAGGGTGATGGCAATACAGCCGCTGCCGGTTCCGATGTCGAGGATGTCGGAACCGCTGTCTGCCGCCGTTCCACTGTTTGCCGTGGCATTGATGTCGCCGGCAACGAGGGAGCATAGCTGTTCCGTTTCCGGACGGGGGATGAGAACTCCCGGTTCTACATGGAATGTTCTGCCGGCAAACGGAGCCTTGCCCGTAACATACTGCAGCGGTTCCATCTCTTCCAGTCTCTCCACGGCATCGGAAAGCCGCTGGTTGTCGGCTGCCGTAAGGCGGTCGAGTTCTCCGCAAAGTATGTCGGCAAGAGTAAATCCGAACATGTCTTCTATGAGCGCCCGCGACATTGCCTTTGCCTCGCGCTCGTCGTAAACGCCGGCAAGCCGGTGGCATATTTCATTATAAGTCATCTGGTAGTGAAATGATTTTGTTTTGCAAATTTATCTTATTGTATAATGACTTACAAACATAATCGCCGATATTTTTATAATGAATGCGAAAAAAATATTAACTTTGCAGTTGAATAGAGTTTTATACATTTTAAAATATAAAATACAACTATATATATGGAAGAAAAGCATTTCAAGCGTACCACAGTTACGGCTGCCTTGCCGTATGCCAACGGTGGTGTGCACATCGGGCACCTTGCCGGTGTCTATGTGCCTGCCGATATCTACGTGCGCTACTTGAGACTGAAGAAACAGGAGGTGATGTTTATTGGCGGTAGCGACGAGCACGGCGTGCCCGTTACTATCCGTGCACGCAAGGAGGGTATCACCGTGCAGGAGGTGGTTGACCGCTACCATAACTTGATCAAGAAATCCTTTGAGGAGTTCGGTATTTCTTTTGATATCTACAGCCGCACTACTTCGAAGATTCACCACAAGTTCGCTTCCGACTTCTTCCGCACGCTCTATGACAAGGGCGAGCTGATAGAGAAGACCGAGGAGCAGTTCTGCGATGAGGTTACGGGGGAGTTCCTTACCGACCGCAATATCGTGGGCACCTGTCCGCGATGCGGAGCCGAAGGGGCTTACGGCGACCAATGCGAGAAGTGTGGCGCTACGCTCTCGCCAGATGAGCTTATCAACCCTACGAACAAGAACAACCCGGGACACGGACTCATAAAGAAGGCCACAAAGAACTGGTATCTGCCGCTTAACAAATGGCAGGACTGGCTGAAGAAGTGGATCTTGGAGGAGCATAAGGAATGGCGCCCGAATGTATACGGACAGTGCAAGTCATGGCTCGACATGGATTTGCAGCCGCGTGCAATGACGCGCGACCTCGAATGGGGTATCCCGGTTCCGGTAGAGGGTGCCGAGGGGAAGGTGCTCTACGTATGGTTTGATGCTCCTATCGGATACATCTCTAACACTAAGGAGCTTTGCGAGGCGCAGCCTGAGAAATGGGGCACGTGGCAGAAGTGGTGGCAGGACCCGTCGTCGCGTCTTATCCACTTTATAGGAAAGGATAACATCGTGTTCCACTGCATCGTGTTCCCTACGATGCTGAAGGCGCACGGCGACTATATCCTGCCTGACAATGTGCCGGCTAACGAGTTCCTCAACCTTGAGAACGACAAGATTTCCACTTCACGCAACTGGGCTATCTGGCTGCACGAATATCTCGTGGACTTCCCTGGAAAACAGGATGTACTGCGCTATGTATTGACGGCTAATGCTCCGGAAACTAAGGACAACAACTTTACATGGAAGGATTTCCAGGAGCGCAACAACAGTGAACTGGTGGGCGTTTACGGCAACTTCGTGAACCGTGCATTGCAGTTGACAAAGAAATACTGGAACGGTGTGGTGCCTGAATGTGGTGAACTCTCTGACTACGACCGTCAGACGCTTGAGGAGTTTAAAGACGTCAAGGCTAAGGTGGAGCAGCTGCTCAACGTGTTTAAGTTCCGCGACGCTCAGAAGGAGGCTATGAACCTTGCACGTATCGGCAACAAATATATCGCTGACTGCGAGCCATGGAAGGTTTGGAAGACTGATCCGAAGCGTGTGGAGACTATCTTGTATATCTCGCTGCAGCTCGTGGCTAACCTTGCCATCGCCTTCGAACCGTTCTTGCCGTTCAGCAGTGCTAAGCTGCGCAAGATGCTCAATATCGACAGCTTTGAATGGGAACAGCTGGGCACTACCGACTTGCTCAAGCCGGGTCATCAGCTTGCTGAACCAGAACTGCTCTTCGAGAAAATTGAGGACGACGTGATTCAGCATCAGCTCGACAAACTGGAGGAGATTAAGAAGCAGAATGCTGCCGCCGCATACAAACCTAAGGACATCAAGCCTACGGTTAGCTTTGAGGATTTTGAGAAACTCGACATCCGCGTGGGTACTATAAAGAACTGCGAGAAAGTGAAGAAGGCTAACAAGCTCCTGAAGTTTACTATCGACGACGGCTCCGGCACCGACCGCACCATCGTGAGCGGTATCGCCAAGTTCTACAAGCCGGAGGAGCTAGTCGGCAAGCAGGTTTGCTTTATCGCCAACTTCGCTCCGCGCAAGCTGATGGGCATTGAGAGCCAGGGTATGATTCTCAGTGCAGAGAACTTCGACGGCAGCTTGAGCGTTACACGCATCGACCGCGAAGTGAAGCCGGGCAGCTCGGTATGTTAGGAATTAGGAATTAGGAATTAGGAATGAGGAAAGAGGAATGAGGAAAGAGAAATTAGGAATTAGGAATGTGAATAATTAATGACTGAAGTTTCTGTTTTAGTTTTTCCCCTCCCCCGCCTCCCCTTGCCAGGGGCGGAGCAATTACTCTTTCTGAAAAAAAACTGAGATATTTACTGGTAAATTCTGTAATGATACAGATTTTGTAATGACAAATATGTAAGGTTATGGCAATTAAAGGTAACTGCTCCGCCCCCGGAGGGGGAGGCGGGGGAGGGGAAGATTATAAATCCGAAACTTGAATTAATTAGATTGTTTTCATTCCTCTTTCCTAATTCCTAATTCCTCTTTCCTAATTCCTAATTAAAAAAACGGTGTTCGTCTCAGCGCCGTATAATGTGTAACAAAAGCGTCGCCGGATGAGACAGGCGGCATTATGGAGGAATAACTATGAAGCGTACTCGTAAGTGTTACAATGAGGAAGAGTTTGAGCTCGACAACATCTACAACGATGACGACGACCGCTCTTCAAGAGGCGGAATGTCCGCCATGTTTTATTGATTAGACCTCTATGAATAACTGAATTGGGGACAGGTGACTGGCGGAAAGGAACAGGCGCCTGTCCTTTTTTTATAAGAAGGCTCTGAGTTCTCCGAGTTCTCCAAGTTCTCCGAGTTCTCCGAGTCGTCATACTAAAAAAAAACTATGACAACAGACGAGAAATACATGCGCCGCTGCCTGCAACTTGCACGTGGCGGTATGCAGAATGCCAAACCTAATCCGATGGTAGGCGCCGTAATCGTTGCCCAAGACAGGATTATCGGCGAGGGTTACCATGTGCGCTGTGGCGAGGGACATGCCGAGGTGAATGCCTTTGCATCGGTTAAGCCACAGGATGAACCTCTGCTTAAAGAGGCTACGATTTACGTTAGTCTTGAACCCTGTTCACACTACGGCAAGACACCGCCTTGTGCCGACCTTATCATTCGCAAAGGCGTGAAGCGCTGTGTGGTGGGCAGTATCGACCCTTTTGCCAAGGTTCACGGCAATGGCATCAGAAAACTGCGCGAGGCGGGAATTGAAGTGGATGTGTTTGAAGAGAATTCTGCTTTCGGTAAATCGCAGGCTGCATCGGGGATAGTGGATGCTTGTAAGGAACTGAACAAGCGTTTCTTTACCTTCCATACTCATCACCGGCCATATATCTTGCTGAAATGGTGCAAGACGGCTAATGGCTTTCTTGACGATAACTTCAAGCCTACGCTTATCTCCACGCCTTTTACACAGATGCTTGCCCACAAGCTTCGCTCTGAATATGATGCTATCCTCGTGGGGAGGGTGACGGACGAAAGGGACAAACCTCAGCTTAACGTGCGCCATTGGGTGGGGAATGACCCGATGCGCATTGTCATCGACAGAAATAATCCGTGTTTCAATGGCTTGGACTTCAACGCTGATGTTCCACGGCAGATTGCCGAATGGCTTTATCGGGAAGGCAAACAGTCGCTTATCGTTGAGGGCGGTGCCAAGACGCTGCAGAGCTTTATTGATGCCGGGTTGTGGGATGAGATTCGCATCGAGACCGGTTCCATATCTGTAAACGACGGAACGAAGGCTCCTGCCATGCCACATTGCGTGAAACTCGTGAACAGAACGGAATATGGAGAGAATATGATTGAATATTACGAGAAGAATATATAAATCGTTTTTTCTTCCCCTCCCCCGCCTCCCCCTCTGGGGGCGGAGCAGTTACTCTTATCTGCTACAATCTTTTAAACTCCGTAATAATGAAATTATCTTTTCATTATTATCTTATGAGCTATATGGATTACGGCCTTTCAATCTTATGAGTTATAATGGTAACTGCTCCTCCCCAGGAAGGGGAGGCGGGGGAGGGGAAAAATAAATTCCAAACTTTAAATATATAAAACATCAATAATACATTATGAAACAATTTGACTACACCACACAGGGTACTTGCAGTCGTTCTATCCACATCGAGCTGAACGACGACAATACCATCAGCAGCGTATCGTTCATCGGCGGCTGCAACGGCAATCTGAAGGGGATCGGCAAACTCGTTGAGGGTATGCCTGCCGACAAAGTTATTGAACGTCTTGAAGGTACTACTTGTGGCTTTAAGAACACCAGCTGTCCTGACCAGCTCGCCAAGGCGCTGAAGGAGATGTTATAGCCCCCCCAAGCTCCAGTCCCCTCCAGCTCCCCCAAGGGGGGAGGGAAAGGATACCTAAGAACTAACTATTAAGAGTTATAAGGTCAGCACTCTCCCCCTTGGGGGAGATGGAGGTGACTGTAGGTTGGTGGCTCTAAAAAAAACTGGGTGTATCAAGAGGAAAATCCTCAGATACACCCGGCTTCGTCTTATTTACATTCAGCCTTTATTTTCTTTGCTGTTTATAGTTGTCAGTCCCAATCATCATCCCACATGTGGTTTTTTGAAGTAGGCGTAACATCTTCAGATGCGTCGCCGCCACTTTCCAGAATTCCTTGTTCTGGAGTCTGTGTTCCACCCATATCACCGACTACTACAGTAGATGGTTTTAAGGGTGTAGGACCGCTTCCTACCATTAACTCGCAGGTTTCGATGACTTGGATTCCGATAAATGGTTTTATATAGCTTTTTTTCATTTTTCTTTTGTTCCTTAATTATTTAACAACAGTCTGTCCGTTCACGATATATACTCCAGCAGGCAGGCGGTCGATGTCGGCAGCATTCTCAGCCACCTTCACTCCGTCTACGGAGAATACGCCCTTCTTTCCTGCTATTTTCTTGCCCATGCCGTTGTCGTAGAACTCATAGACCTCATCGATACCTGTCGTTTCCTTATTGCCCTCTTCATCAAAGTCGCCAAAGCCGAACGAACCGATACGAGCACCGTTTGCCTTGCCCTTATTGTCGATATAGGCACGGTAGCCACTGAGGTTGGTGTCCTTTGTAGCGCGGTAGAGTTTAGCTTCGCCACCTGTTGTGCTTCCGATGAAGTAGTCGCCGGCAGCGATTGTAGTAGGCGCATAGATTGCCTTGAAGTTGAACACTTCCTTTTTGTTCTGCGTCAGCGTCTTTGCCTGGATGTAGCCGGAACCGGTGTCATATTTATTGGCATCTGTATATGTGTTACGCTCAAAGGTAACGCTGTCGAGCTTGATATACTGTCTGCCATTTTCATCTTCATCAAATGTCTGCTTGAAGTCCTTGCCCGGACGGATGAAGTATGGTCTACCGGCAACAATCCAGTGGTAGTTATGCTGCAGGAATTGTGCCACGTTCTGATATTCCACGTTATTCACTGTAGCCTTGTCAGTAATCTGATCGAGACTGATAACCCAAGCGTCGTCGCCGAACACCTTTCGAATCTGACTGTCGTTAACGCTGAACGGCAATGAGAGTGCTGTCCACTGATTAGCCTTGAATGTATGGTAGAGCTTAACGTTCACCGTCTTGTCATACTTGTCGAATGTATCTTCCTTGCCGATGAACTCGTCCTTGCTCTCTGCATTCTTTGTGGCATCGCCCAGTTCGTCAAGAACAACAGTGTCTACATGTTTTTCTGTGCGGTTTGCCTTCCAGTCGTCAGGCATGAAAGCGAATCCGTCATTTCCAAGTTTAGAGCCGTTCATAAATAGGAAGTAGCTCTTGCCGGCTTTCACACGGAACGAGTAGCGGGTGTATGCCTTGGTGATAACAGAATATCCATTAGATCCTGAAATTGCATTCTCGTCGAGCACTTTAGCTATATCGTATATCTTCTGCTGTTTTCCCTTCTCGAGTCCCTCTTTTATCTTTCCGTCTTCATCTGGAATGTATCCTATTTTTTTAAGTATAGTACCTTCTATCTGGTCTTTAGAGTCGTAGGTAACCTTTCCACAGTCTCTGATGATATCGTTGTAGTCGCATCTGATAACTGCTTCAGTATAGGCATCTGTACCAGCACCTTCTACTGTATGTGTCCAAGTGGCAAGTTTTACTGGAGTTCCTGTTTCGTCAGTGATGAATACAGGATTTATCTTCAGCTTGTTCATACCGCTCTTCTTTGCGTTGTCTGGGTCGCCGTCGTATGCTACCATACCGTTCTGGATGATGTAAACAGCGATGGTACCACTCTCGCTTGGTTCAAATTGCACGTATGTACCACGGCAAGGTACGTTATAAGTTTGATCCTCATCGTCCTTGTCATAAGTAAACTTAGTGTTCACCGTCTCTGAGGATGCGTTCTGAGTACCGAAAGATCCGTATGAGAAGTTATCAATCACTCGGTCGTTACTTCCAACAGAGTCCATCTTAGATGTCTTCCAACTGTCTACGAGCAACTCAATTTTCGACAGGTCGGTTTCATTAATCTTGTTGTTCTTTATGTACGGACGGTTTGAGGCGTTCTCCCATCCGCCGAAGAATGCGCGGATATGTGTCGGATAGTTAGTCGTAGAGATATTCTCCAACACGTTCGGTGTGTATCCATTCTTCATTATGTAGGTTGGGATGTCTCCGATATAAAGGTCGTATGACGGAACTTTCTTAACTTTCTCACCGCCGTTGGTGTATGCAGAACTTACTTCGGCGTAGACCTTCAGGTATTCCTTCTTCAATGTAATGTCATTTTTGAAGTTGTTGACCTTGAAGGAGCCCTCTGACAACACGTCTCCGGCAGTACCCTTGTTCTTGGTAGTTACAATTCCGTATTTCGTGTCAATCTCGGCATAATCATTAATTTCTCCATATCCATTGTTGATATTACCTGTAATGTTGTATTTCACATTGTCGTCTACGGCAACCTTCTCGTTTGTCAAAGAAGGAAGGGCTCCTGCAAATCCGTTGGCATATGCCGTTGCACTCTCTATAGGCTTTGCATCGTTGCGCTGGTTTATGAAAGCCGGTTCAAAACTGAATCCATGTACTTTCAGCGGTTCATACGAATCGGCATCGCCGGCATTATAAAGATAGTATTTTGTGTTCGCATATATAGGGTAGCGGAACTGTATAGGTTTCTTCTCGGTCTTCTGAACCTTTATAGTCTGCTTCTCCTTACCTTTCTCATCTGTAAGCACAATGGCGTTGCCTGCCTTAAATTTAGCATCGAGAGTGAAGAATCCGTTAGTACGAGGCATCAGTATGTAGAATGTTCCGTCGGTAGGAATACCATTTTCTTTCACTACTACTGGGTCTCCATAAACAACCACTTTATTATTGTCTTCCTCTGATACGGTTGCAATCCACGGGTCTTCCATTGTTGCGCTGTCGCCTTTAGCCTCGGAAACCTTTCCAAGCTGGATGGCAAGACCAGGAATGGCATCGATTGAATATCCGCCGCTTACGAGACCAGCTCCTGTGAAGCTGAGTTTTCCGTGAATCTTGTCGTCTGGCTGAATATTGCCGTTTGAACCTGTTCCGATGCTGTTTCCGTTCTCGTCGTAAACGTTCCATGAGAATCTTGGCTGGTCGCCGAGGTCTTTCACGATGATACGGAAAGTTGTCTCTCCCTGCTCATACTGGTCTTCCTTGCCTTTCTTCGGAGTTGCGATTACCTTTATCTTATAGTCGCCTTTTTCCAAATTTCCCTTGTTGATGATGAAGTTGCCGTCTTCGTCTATGGTGATACCCTTAGAGAAATCACTCTTTGTCTTGTCGTCTCCTTCAATCTCGAATGTCAAGTCGTAGTTCTCCTTGATATCGTCGCCGAGTTGGTCGGTCACGGAAATGTTTGGCTGGGTCGGGAACTCGTCGTCTTTCGTGTAGATAACGATAGGGTCTGGAGTAACCTTCACCACAGGAGATATCTTGTCATCTACGTCAAACTCCTTGTTTATTACTACACTGCCTTCTGCCGGTCCACAATAGTAATGGTTCCAAGGATAAACATCATATTGGATGTTTATCTGTCCGCTCTTTTTGAAAGTAAGTGTCCAGTTGGGGTCCGTTCCATATCCTTTCACACAGGAGTACACTTCATAAGTCTTTCCTTCAACAGGAGTGGTTACCACGTTGCCATTCTCGTCTACGGTAACATGATGGTCATCCAGGTAGCCGGTAACTTCAGCATCGCCTGTGCGGAACTTGAATGTGTAGTTCATCAGCACATCCTGAGCGTCTGTTGCGTCAAGGTTGTGTTTCAGCGTAACGGTGTCTCCTTCTTTTCTTCCGAAGTGGCTGTCTTCTGCCTTTGCCGTATGTACGGCATATACATTGAAGCGGTTTTCCCATGTAATGGTTGACCCCTTGGTGAACTTGACAGTTGAAGGGTCTGGCTCTATCACGAGTTCGCTTGAGCGAACCATTATGTGCAGATTGTATGAAGCTTCTGATGCTTCGTAAATATTCGTTGCTTCTTTGTCGTTACTATTTGGATATACCTGGCAGTAAACTTTTGTATCGTATTCTGCCATCTTTGCCGTGTTGAACTTGTCCCATTCGGAATACTGTACAAATGGATTCAGAGCTACATCTTTATAGTATACAGGGCGACCTGTATTGACATTGTCCATACCATAAATCACAGGTACGGCAGCCCAGTCGTTTTCTCTAACTATTCCGTCGGGAAGTGGCTGCCCGCCCGCTTCTTGCATTGTTTCGCTGAGAGTATATCCTGTGTAAGGTGTATGCATAGTCTTTCCGTCAGCCAGCGGAGCCATGCTCCATGATGCCCAAAGAGCTTTTTTGCTGTCTTCGCGATGGAAACCAACGAAGTTTGTCAACTCGTTTCCAAACTGGTCGTATATAGTTGGGCGTAGGACTTTGTACTGAGTACAGTCCCAATATGTTTTGTCTCCCCCCTCTGGAAATACAATTTGTGGATGTACTTTCGCATTAACCACGTTTAATGTGTATTCCACATTGTTCAGTGGTTCGTAGGCATCGGGGGTAACAGGATTGAAAGAGAATTTTATCTTTACTTCTCCAGTTGTGTTTCCAATCTTCAGTCCCTTATAGCTCTTTACAGTATTTCCTTCTTCGTCTTTATCCTCAAAGTCTTTGATTTCAGCATCAGAACCTTCTTCTATTGTTGCCGTGATGTCGAATCGCTTTGTTATATCAAGCGTCATATTCTTGTTCTTGTCACGACTGTCAGTAGTTTTATATTCTATTTTGAAATTAGGAAGTGATATCGTTGAACCTGCGGCAGCATACCATCCGTTGTGGTAGTTTTCGTTTGTTACGAAGCTTGGAACAACGCGTACAGGAATGTCAGCCTTTACCTTATTTAATCTAATGGTATATGTATTTTCTGCCTCTGTAAAGTCATTTGCATAGCGGTCTGCTGGTACTACTTTTACGTGAACGTAAACAATTCCGGCTTTGCTTCCAGTTTCCACGTCGCCATAACGAGTCTCCACTCTTGTTCCTGTTACTTTGTCGACATTCCATATTTTGCCTTTTTCATTGACGTAGGTCGTGTCGGCACCAGTCTTGTTACCACTTGTCAAGTAATAGGAGATGTAGAAACGGTTTGTGATTGGAGTTTGTTTTTTTTCCGACTCATATACAATGACATTTGGTTCGATAAATTTCGTGTCATTGAAATAAGTTGCCGTCTTGCCTTCTTCTCCATATCCAGAATTGGAAATTAAGACATACGGTGTCAATTTTGTCGCTGAACCCGCCGTTCCGTCGGCATTAGCGACTAATCCTGTGAGCATCACCAAAAAGAATAGGATGATGCTCCTGAAAGCTGTGAGCTTTCCGAACAAATCTTTTTTCATTTGTAGTACCCAGTTTTTTAGTAAATAATAAAATTCTTGAATGTTTTATTTGCGGGTCGTGCCGGTCTTTTGTAGACCGGCATCCCACGTCTGAAATATTGAAATATTGTTTCGTTTTTAGCTTTAAGCGGCACTTCTTTTATGCGACTTTTTTTTACCGCTGCCGCTTTAGCTTTAGTATGTTGTGGTCATGACGACCTTTGTTTTTTCGTATCTTATTGTTGTTCCTCAGTGTAATGTTTACACATATTTTACTTTATGGGTTGCAAATATATAACATATTTGTATTCGTTGTTTCGCAATACTTTATTTTTTAATATTTTTTAAAGTTATAGTCATTAAATTGCGACATTAAATGCAGAGGTTTTGTCATTTACTGAAGTTATAGTTTGTATAAACTGTGTATTACTCCCAGCGTTTTGCCCAAACGCTCCCGGTGTTTCATATAAACGCTCCTGGTATTTAACCCAAACGCTTCCGGCGTTACTATGCCTTGCTGTTTAAGATGTTTCTCGGATGGTGTTCCAATATCTCGTCTCTCAGCGTATGCATGTCGATATGGGTGTAAATCTGTGTAGTTCCGATACTCTCATGACCGAGCATTTCCTGTATGGCTCGAAGATTGGCGCCGCCCTCGAGGAGTGCCGTGGCAAAAGAGTGGCGCAGGGTGTGGGGACTGATGTTCTTCTTTATTCCGGCTTCGTCGGCGAGTCGCTTTATCATCGTGTATATCATGACACGGGTGAGATGGGCACCGCGGCGGTTCAGAAATACGTAGTCTTCTTCACCGGGCTTAATGTTCATCAGATTGCGGTCGGTAAACCAAAAATGGAGCTCTCGTATGGCACTGTCGGAGATTGGCACCAGTCGCTCCTTTTTCCCCTTTCCCTTTACGCGGATAAACTTCTCGTCGAGGAAGAGGTCGGAGAGATGTAGTGTAACGAGTTCCGTAACGCGTAGTCCGCAGCTGAACAGCATTTCCACGATAGCCTTGTTTCGCTGTCCTTCCCATTTCGTCAGGTCGATGGCATTCTCCATCATGTCGACCTCGGTAACGGAGAGCACTTCGGGCAGATGTTCCCCTATCTTAGGCCATTCGAGCAGTTCGGTAGGGTCCTCGTCTACATATCCGTCGGCAAGCAGATATCTGTAGAAGGCACGCACGCCGCTAAGTATTCTGCCCTGAGAGCGCGCCGTGATACCGAGGTCGACGAGGGCAGCGGCAAAGTGTTGCAAGTCTTCGAGCTTGATATTCAGCACGGGGATATTCTCCGCTTCGGCGTAGTCGAGCAGTTTCTGGAGGTCGTTCTTGTATGCAGCAAGCGTATTTTCGGAGTAATTGCGCCCCAGTTTCAGGAAGCGCATGTATTTCCCCACAATGCCTGCATCATTAGCTTTATTGTCTGTTTGCATATCAATAAATTCCGTAATTGTAGATTAAATGTATGAAATTAGAGATAATTTTGTACTTTTGCACAAGTGTATACTTTTATTTATATAGGCTATATACCTTATTATATATACGGTATACGCAATATAGGCGAGGCAAAGTTATAAAAAAGAAAGTAAAACAGCAATATGAAGATACAGATAATCAATGGTCCCAACCTGAATTTGCTTGGTGTGAGGGAGCCGGGCATCTATGGCAGCGACTCTTTTGAGAGTTATCTGCCGAAACTGAGGAAGCGTTTCCCAGATGTGGAGATAGAATATTATCAGAGCAACGTGGAGGGCGAACTGATAAACAAGATGCAGGAAGTAGGCTTCTCGTTCGACGGCATCGTGCTCAATGCCGGAGCGTATACCCACACCAGTGTGGCGCTCCACGACTGCATTCGGGCGATAAAGACGCCAGTTGTAGAGGTGCATATATCGAATGTTCACCAGCGTGAGGAATTCCGCCACCACTCGTTCATCTCGGCAGCTTGCCGCGGAGTAATCTGCGGATTCGGTCTTGACTCTTACCGGTTGGCGATTGAGGGGTTGTTGAATTAGGAATGAGGAATTAGGAATTAGGAATTAGGAATTAGGAATGAGGAGTTATTCGGAGTTCTCCGAGAACTCTGAGAATTCCGATAACTCCGAATAACTTCGATAACTCCGAGTTCTCCAATAAAAAAAAACAATGACAACAGAATTAGAAAACTATATCCTCTCACATAGCGATCCGGAGGGCGATTACCTCTATCGCCTCTACCGTGCCACGAATATCCATCTGCTCCACGGCAGGATGGCAAGTGGACATCTGCAGGGACGTGTGCTGAAAATGCTCGTCAGAATGGCTAAACCGAAGAATATTCTCGAAATCGGAACCTTCAGCGGATACAGTGCCATCTGTCTTGCCGAAGGACTGGAAGAAGGAGGAATGGTATATACCTTCGAGATAAACGACGAACAGGAGGATTTTACGCGTCCGTGGATAGAAAACTCACCGGTAGCCGACAAGATAAAGTTCATTATCGGTGATGCCGTGAAAGAGGCTCCCAAACTCGGCGTGGAATTCGACATGGCGTTTATTGACGGCGACAAGCGCACATATATGGAGGCTTACGAGATGGTGCTCTCATTGCTCAAGCCCGGAGGCTTCATCCTTGCCGACAATACGCTCTGGGACGGACACGTGGTGGACCACGCCTATGACAAAGACAAGCAGACACACGGCATTGAAACCTTCAACGATTTTGTGGCGAAAGACGAGAGAGTGGAAAGGGTGATGCTGCCGCTGCGCGACGGACTGACCTTGATTTACAAAAAGTAAAAATTGAAGTGCAGATACGTAAAAAACGCAAATGACGAATTATTTATTATCAGCGTAATCCGTATAACAATAAAATTTTATACTTTTGCAGCGATATGTCACAGAAGTTAATCCAAAGCCAAGAGCAAAAGGCTATACAGACGCAGAAACTCACTCAGCAGCAGATGCTTGCCGTGAAAATGCTCGAAATGCCGATTACGGAACTGGAACAGAACGTTCAAGCCGAAATCGACGATAACCCTGCTATGGAAGTAACAGGAGCGGATGACGCCGCTTTCTCTGACAACACTCCGGCCATCGACGATGCTACGGGAGGAGAGACGACACCGGAGATGCAAGAAATGTCGGAAACGGAAAAAGAAGAACGCCAGTCGGCTCTCGACGAAGCTCTCTCGAATATCGGAATGGACGACAGAATGTCTGACTCAGACTCGTCAACATTCTATAGCGGAACGAACAACGACAATGCCGACTATGAGGAGATGATATACGGAGAACAGACTTCCTTCTATGACAGGCTAAAGGAACAGATGGGCGAAATAGAGCTCACCGACAAGCAACAGCAGATAATGGAGTATGTTATAGGGTCGCTCGACAGCGACGGACTGCTGCGGAAATCTGCCGACAGCATCTGTGACGAACTCGCAATATACCACAACATCGACTGCACGGAAGATGAAGTGGAACAGATGATAAAAATTCTTCAGACCTTCGATCCTGCAGGAATCGGGGCTGGAAACCTGAAAGAATGTCTGTTGCTGCAAATAAGGAGAAAGCCCAAGACGAAGATTACGGAACTCATGGAAACAGTGATAAAAGACCATTTCGACGAGTTCATGAACAAGCGCTGGGACAAAATCGTAAGGCAGACGGAAATGAACGAGGCAACAGCCGAAAAGGTGCATGCCGAACTCCTCCGGCTTAACCCGAAGCCGGGAGCCTCGCTCGGGGAAACCGAGGGAAAGAACATGCAGCAGATAACGCCAGACTTTATCGTGGATACGGCAGACGACGGTACCGTGTCGTTCTATATCAACAACGGACATATACCGGAACTCTCCGTCTCACCGTCGTTTACGGAACTTATAAAAGGATACAAGGAAAATAAAAAGTCGATGTCGAGACGCGACAAGGAAGCCCTGTTGTATGCCAAGGAGAAAGTAGACCGCGCACAGGGATTCATCGATGCCGTAAAGCAGAGGCAGCAAACCATGCGTCTCACCATGAAGGCAATAATCGACATACAGCGCCGCTTCTTTCAGGATGGCGACGAGAGCGACATAAAGCCGATGATACTTCAAGACGTTGCCGACCGCACAGGGCTCGACAAATCTACGATCTCCCGTGTAAGCAACATGAAATACGCCCAGACAAGATGGGGAACATTCAAACTGCGCCATTTCTTCAGCGACAGCATAAAGACCGAAAGCGGCGAAGAACTGTCGACAAGGAAAATAAAACTCGCACTGAAAGAGGCAATCGACGCAGAAGACAAGAAAAAACCATATAGCGACGATGCTCTGACAAGGATTCTCTCACAGAAGGGAATTCCCGTGGCACGCCGCACGATAGCAAAATATAGGGAACAATTAGGCATACCCGTTGCACGTTTAAGGAAAAAATGAAAATCAGGAATATCATGACAATGGCAAAGGCGGTGAGCTTACTCTCGTCGCCGTTCTACTTGCCGATTATCGGACTTGCGGCACTGTTCACATTCAGCTACCTCAGTCTGTTGCCATTCACCTACAAGGTGTTTGTGCTCATAATGGTCTATCTCTTCACCTGTCTGCTGCCTACCACACTCATCAGGCTCTACCACAGCTATCACGGATGGACACCTTTTGAGTTTGGAGCAAGGGAAAGAAGAATAATACCATACGTAGTATCGATACTCTGTTACTTTACGTGCTATTATGTCATGATGCTTATGCACATGCCACATCTCATGGGTAGCATTGTTGTGGCGGCACTTGCCACGCAGGTAGTATGTGCCATGATAAACATGTGGTGGAAAATCTCCGTCCACATGGCAGCGATAGGAGCCATGGCAGGTTCGCTGGCATCATTTGCCGCAATATTCATGTTCAATCCGATATGGTGGCTCTCGGTGATTATCCTCTTTGCCGGCATAATAGGCAGCGCACGCATGATTCTAAGGCAGCACACACTGCGCCAGATATACATAGGATTCATCATAGGAGTGATGACGGGAGCCATAACCGTGATAACGGTGTAGAAAGGAGAACGTGGACAGTTGGGAGGCATTTAAATTGGGGCGTTATTAGTTTTTACTGGAAGTTCTAGTAATTCTAGTGTTTCTAGCATTTCTAGCATTTCTAGCATTTCTAGTAATTCTAGTAATACTAGCATTTCAATCCCCTCTATCCACCCATAACATTTACACCCTCAGCAATAAAAAAACAATTTAAATAAAATACCATACAATATGAAACCATTAGTAAGCATTATAATGGGCAGCACGAGCGATCTGCCTGTAATGGAAAAAGCAATGAAGTTCCTCGACGAGATGGAAGTTCCGTTCGAGGTTAACGCCCTCTCGGCACACCGCACACCGGATGCCGTAGAGACCTTTGCCAAAGAGGCAGCAGGAAGAGGACTCAAGGTTATCATCGCCGGAGCCGGAATGGCTGCAGCACTGCCGGGAGTTATCGCAGCATCAACCACACTGCCAGTTATCGGCGTGCCTATCAAAGGCAGTGCCCTCGACGGTATGGATGCAATGCTTAGCATCATACAGATGCCACCGGGCATACCTGTAGCTACCGTAGGCATCAACGGCGCAATGAATGCTGCAATACTTGCAGTGGAGATTATGGCTCTTGCCGACGAGAAACTTGCCGACAAGATGAAAAGCTATAAAGCTGGACTGGGTGCCAAAATAGAAAAGGCAAACAAGGATCTTGCTGAAGTGAAATATAACTTCAAGACTAATTGATGTTGTAAGGCCTGAAAGGCTATCATGCCTATTATGCATAGTATGCCTATTATGCATAGTAGGCATAATGATATTGTGCCAATTATAATAAAGAAAAGATAAAAGATGAATTACGAGATAAACCTCTTCAACTACTCCCGTCGCCCTACCCATCAGGTAAACGTCGGCGCCACTCCTCTCGGCAGCGATAACCCGATAAGAGTGCAGTCGATGACTACCACACCGACAACCGATACCGAGGCTTGCGTGGCACAGGCTGAACGTATAATAAAAGCAGGTGGGGAGTATGTGCGCCTTACCACTCAGGGAGTGCGCGAGGCGGAGAATCTTAAGAATATCAATGCCCGTCTGCGAGAGGATGGATACATGACACCATTGGTTGCCGACGTGCATTTCAATCCCAATGTTGCCGATGTGGCAGCCCTCTATGCCGAAAAGGTAAGGATAAATCCCGGCAATTATGTAGACCCGGCACGCACGTTCAAGAAACTTGAATACACTGATGAAGAGTATGCCGAGGAACTGAAGAAGATAGAAAAGCGCTTTGTTCCGTTTCTAAATATCTGCAAGGAGAACCATACGGCGGTGAGAATCGGAGTAAACCACGGTTCGTTGTCAGACCGCATCATGTCGCGCTACGGCGATACGCCGGCCGGCATTGTAGAGAGCTGCATGGAATTTCTCCGTATATGCAAGAGAGAGAATTTCAACGATGTTGTCATCTCGATAAAGGCAAGTAATACGGTAGTTATGGTACAGTCAGTCCGCCTCCTCGTCGACACTATGGCAAAGGAGCAGATGGACTATCCGCTACACCTTGGAGTTACCGAAGCCGGAGAGGGAGAAGACGGCAGGATAAAGAGTGCTGTTGGCATCGGAGCATTGCTCGCCGACGGCATTGGCGACACTATACGAGTGTCGCTCAGCGAAGATCCGGAGGCAGAAATTCCCGTGGCTAAGCATCTCGTGGAATATATCACGAAACGTACTGGCCACATGCTCGTGCCGGGCGAAGCCTTCAGCGGTTTCAACTGGATTTCTCCTGAAAGGCGCAAGACAACGGCAGCAGACTGTATCGGCGGCGACAACGTTCCCGTCGTAATAAGCAGCAGAATATCCGGCACTGTAAATTCCTCAGACAGCGAGTTAAAGCCTGACTTCATCTATCTTGGCTCCAAAGTTCCGGAGGCGCTCGATCCAAACCAGAAGTATATAGTGGATTTCAATGTCTATGCCAAAATCATCGGTTCCCCGGTGGCAAATGTTGTTGGAGCCGACGGCAACAATACGGCATATGCAAATATAAACAAGAAAAACCTGTTCCCTATATTCCCGTATAATGCCATTCCGTTCCTCAACGGCGTTACGGCAAAGATAAAATTCCTCGTTTTGCCCTATGGAGCACCGAGTGCCGAGTATATCCCTTGTCTAAGGATGAATCCAGACGTTGTAGTGGTAAGCGTTAGCAACAACACCAACCGCTTGGGAGAACAGCGCGCACTGGTACATGAGTTTATGAACGAAGGGATAAAGAACCCTGTGGTATTCTGTCAGGCATACTCCCACAGCAAGGAGGAGAAAGGCGACTTCCAGCTTGAGGCAGCAGCCGACATGGGAGCACTGATGTTCGACGGACTGACCGACGGTATATGGCTGATGAACAACGGAACGCTCCCTTCTGATGATATCGAGGCTACGGCCTTCGGCATACTTCAGGCAGCCCGCCTTCGCACCACGAAGACAGAATACATCAGTTGTCCGGGATGCGGTCGCACCCTGTATGACCTGCGTTCCACCATCGCCAGAATAAAAGAGGCGACAAAGGAAATGAAGGGACTGAAAATAGGCATCATGGGATGCATAGTGAACGGTCCGGGCGAGATGGCAGATGCCGACTACGGATATGTGGGTGCCGGAAGGGGCAAGATTTCTCTATACCGCAAGAAGGAATGTATAGAGAAGAACATTCCGGAGGAAGAAGCCGTCGAGAAATTGCTTGAATTGATAAGGAAAGACAACAGGTAATAAAACCACCCGAAAAGAATATCGCGGTAATAATGTCTTCTAAAAAAACAATAATAAAATGAGTTTAACCCATATAGTAAGAAATGCGTTCACTTCCCGCCAGAGGGAGATAGAACGCTACGACAACGAGGCTCAGCAGCTGCAGATGCACACTCTTGAAGACCTCACGACTACGGCAAAAGACACGGAGTATGGACGCAAACATACTTTCAGTACGATAAACAGCTACGAAAAGTTTGCCGACAGCGTGCCCCTCAATACCTACGAAGAACTGAAAGGCGATATCGACCGAATGAGACACGGGGAGCGCGACGTGTTGTGGAAAGGCAGAGTGAAATGGTATGCCAAATCCTCTGGAACGACAAACGACAAGAGTAAGTTCATCCCCGTGAGCCACGACGGACTGCAGCATATCCACTATGCCGGCGGAAAGGATGTAGTGGCACTGTATCTGCAGAACAACCCCAACAGCCGATTGTTCGACGGCAGGAGCCTTATCCTCGGCGGAAGCCATTCGCCGAACTATGATGTAGCCGATTCGCTCGTGGGCGACCTCAGTGCGATACTCATCGAGAACATCAATCCGCTTGCCAATCTCGTAAGAGTGCCAAAGAAATCCACTGCCCTACTCTCCGACTTCGAGATAAAGCGCGACCGCATAGCAAGGGAAACGATAAACAAGAACGTTACGAATATCAGCGGAGTGCCCTCGTGGATGCTCTCCGTACTCACTCGCGTGATGGAGCTAACAGGCAAGAAACACCTGGAGGAGGTATGGCCAAACCTGGAAGTTTTCTTCCATGGCGGAGTGGCTTTCACACCTTACCGCAAACAATACGAGCAGCTTATCACCTCGCCCAACATGCACTATATGGAGACCTACAATGCCAGCGAGGGATTCTTCGGCATACAGAACGACCCCGCCGACAAGGCAATGCTGCTGATGATAGACTATGGAGTGTTCTATGAGTTCATCCCGATGGACGAGTTCGGAACCGAGAATCCAACTATCGTTCCGCTATGGGGAGTGGAGACGAACAAGAATTATGCCATGGTAATCTCCACATCATGCGGACTGTGGCGTTATATCATCGGCGATACGGTGATGTTCACTTCGAAAAACCCGTATAAGTTCGTCATCACCGGAAGGACAAAGCATTTCATAAATGCCTTTGGCGAGGAACTTATCGTAGACAATGCCGAGAAGGGACTGGCATACGCCTGCGAACAGACGGGCGCCGAGGTGCTGGAATATACGGCAGCACCAGTGTTTATGGACGACAATGCCAAATGCCGCCACCAGTGGCTGATAGAATTCTCTAAAGAACCGGCAGACCTGAACCAGTTTGCCGCCCTGCTCGACACCAAGCTCCAGGAGATAAACAGCGACTACGAGGCAAAGCGCTACAAGAACATCACGCTGCAGCATCTCGAAATCGTAAAGGCACGACATAACCTGTTCAACGACTGGCTGAAGTCGAAAGGAAAACTCGGCGGACAGCATAAGGTGCCGCGACTCAGCAACAGTCGGAAGAATATTGACGAAATGTTGAAGATGAACTGATAAATATATGACAAGAAAAACGACAAGATATTTTGCGTGGGCACTCTTGTTCTCACTGGTTGCCGTTCTTGCCTCGTGTGCAAAGATGGGACAGCCCGACGGCGGATGGTATGACGAAACACCGCCGCGGATAGTGGGCTGCTCGCCTGCCGACAAGGGCGTAAACGTGAGGTCAAAGAAAATCGCCATATATTTCGACGAGTTCATACAGGTTGACAACCCAACGGAAAAGGTTGTCGTATCCCCACCACAGCTGGAGACACCGGAGATTAAAGGTGCCGGAAAGAAGATTATCGTGGAACTGAAGGATTCGCTCAAGGAGAATACAACCTATACCGTGGACTTCTCTGATGCCATCTCCGACAACAATGAGGGAAATCCGCTCGGAAACTTCACCTACAGCTTCTCCACCGCCGATCATATCGACACGCTCGAAGTGTCGGGAAACGTGGTTAATGCCGAGAATCTGGAGCCGCTGAAGGGAATTCTCGTAGGACTATATGCCCTCGACCAGAACTTCTCTACCGACGGAAACAGATGGCAGCTGAGCGCAAAGGACGACAAGGGACAGTATATCGACCCGTTTCTCGACAAACCGCTGCTGCGCGTTTCCAGAACCGACAGTCGCGGACATTTCATAGTGCGCGGCATCGCTCCGGGCAAATACCGCATCGTGGCGCTACAGGATGCCGACGGCAACTACTGCTTCAACCAGAAGAGCGAGATGATAGCTTTCAACCACGACGTTATAGACCCTCGCTTTACGGCAGCCACCCGACAGGACACCATCTGGCGCGACTCCCTGCATATCGACTCGATACGCAGTGTGGGGTACACCCGCTTTATTCCAGACGATATCGTGCTGAAGGCATTTACAGAAACCCAGACCGACCGCTACTTCCTGAAAACAGAACGCAAGGACCCACGCTTATTCACCCTCTTCTTCAGCGGTGGCGACAAGAATCTGCCGGAGGTAAAGGGACTGAACTTCAACAGCGACAATGCCTTTGTCGTGGAACATTCCCTGAAGAACGACACCGTGAACTATTGGCTGCGCGACACGTCGCTCGTTAACCAAGACACGCTCATGGTAAGTCTTACGTATATGGCAACCGATACGCTCGGCAACCTCGTTAGCAATACCGATACACTCGACATCCTTCCCAAAGTGTCATACGAGAAGAGAATGAAAGACAAGGCACGCAAGTATGAAGAGTGGAAGAAGGCACAAGACAAGGCAAAAAAGCGGGGCAAGGAATACGAAACGGAGATGCCGACAGAGGGGCTCGAACCTAAATACAGCGTGATGTCGCAGCCCGACCCCGACAAGAACATCTTCATCGACATGCCGACGCCGATAGCCCGCATAGACACTTCGATGATACATCTATATGCCAAGCACGACACACTGTGGTATAAGTCGAAATTCCTCTTCCGCAAGGTGAAAGACGTGGCAAGGAGATACGAGATAGTAGGCGAATGGCGACCGGATGTAGAATACAGTCTGGAGATAGATTCCACGGCATTTACCGATATCTACGGAGCCGTCAGTCCGTCATTCAAACAGGGAATGAAAGTAAAGTCAGAAGACGAATACAGTTCGCTGCTCATGACCATCTCCGGAATGGAAGACACGACGGTAGTGGCGCAGTTGCTCGATGCGTCAGACAAGGTAGTGAAGACCGTGTCCACCCGCAACGGCAATGCCGAATTCTTCTATGTCAATCCCGGAACATACTATATGCGCATGTTCATCGATTCAAACAAGAACGGCATCTGGGACACCGGCGACTATGCCGCCGACCGCCAGCCCGAAGAAACCTTCTATTATCCCGAAGCCATAGAATGTAAGGCAAAATGGGACGTTACGCTCAACTGGAACCCCACGGCACGCGATGCCGCCCATCAGAAGCCTTATGCCATAACGAAGCAGAAGCCTGAGAAAGACAAGACGATAAAGCACCGCAATGCCGACAGGGCAAAGAAAATGGGCATTCCGCTGCCGAGTCAATATTGATAAGAAATATTCTGTAAAATATAACTACGTATGAAGAGAAGAAAAATCCTTATGCTCGTGTTCCTTTTGGTGAGTCTGGCGATAAGCGCCCAGTGCTCGTTCCGGAACACGGCGTTCAAAGGCGGAGAGTTCCTTTCGTATAACCTTTACTACAACTGGAAGTTCGTATGGGTAAAGGCAGGCACCGCCAGCATGTATACCGTAGAGAGCACATACAAGGGCAAACCGGCATACCGCAGCAGTCTGACGACAAGGGGAAACAACAAGGTCGACAATATGTTCGTACTCCGCGATACGCTGCTGTGCTATGCAACGCGCGATCTGGAGCCCCTGTATTTCCGCAAGGGAGCACGCGAGGGCAAGCGATACACCGTAGACGAAGTGTTCTACACCTATCCTGGTGGCAAGCCGCATCTGCGCCTCCACCGCCAGCAGAACGACGGTTCGCATCTGTGGAAAAACATCAATCCGCAGAGTTGCGTCTTCGATATGCTCAATATCTTCCTGCGTGCACGCTCGTTCAGTTCGGCAAACTGGAAGAAGGGACATACGGTAGACTTCCCCATTGCCGACGGGAAGAATACCAGTCCGGCACGCCTGCGCTTCAACGGCACAACAAAGATAAAGGCCGATAACGGCAAGAAATACCGTTGTGCGGAGCTGTCATACTTAGAGTATGAAAACAAGAAATGGAAAGAGATCGTAAGATTCTACGTTACCGACGATCAGAACCATATCCCGATACGTCTCGACATGTTCCTGCGTTTCGGCAGTGCAAAGGCGTTCCTTACGAGCATGAAGGGAGTGAGAAATCCTGTTACATCGCTCTCCAAGTAGTTTCAGGGAACTGCATTATTGAAAAAAAATTTTTTTTCGGTGATTTTACCCTCACACCCTCACACTTTAGTATAACATGCTGATATGCAGACGAATAAAGTGTGAGGGATAGTGTGAGGGTAAATTTTTTACCCTCACCCGCTTTATTCAAGCCATTTATATAAGAAAGTAGGATCTTCCGTAAGTGGCAAAAAAAATATACTAACCCTGCACTTTTGGTGTGTCCTATACTGAATAACTTGACAGTTCAAAAACTTTAAAAAATGGAAAAAGA
>ERZ808246.725-NODE-725-length-26228-cov-3.495855_pt1 | contig 26228 bp, 23 predicted proteins | sample MGYA00521083_ERZ808246 | MGnify/ENA primary metagenome ERZ808246 (study PRJEB31516, sample SAMN03275577) | gut metagenome | biome: mammalia-associated habitat; material: feces | host: Papio cynocephalus | place: Kenya | collected 2012-07-07 ...
TTGGCATAAAAAAACAACCAGTGAATTGGTTGTTTTTAGCTTGGTGGGGACGGTGAGGATTACAGGAGCGAACCCACATAGGATGTGGGTTAGCAAGCAGAGCTTGCGAGGGTGGCGAAGCCAACAACAAGGACTAGCGGACCAAAAGCGGTGATGCCAATAAATTGATTGGCATAAAAAAACAACCAGTGAATTGGTTGTTTTTAGCTTGGTGGGGACGGTGGGACTTGAACCCACATGAATAATCACACGCCCCTTAAACGTGCGCGTCTGCCAGTTTCGCCACATCCCCGTTTAAAGCATTGTTATTATATCAAACATTACAAAAAAAATCAATGATTTTTTGCTATTTTTTTGCACTTTTTTTAGATTTGCGTAATATATTTAAACAGCCAATATTGACAATATCGCTCAAATGTAGTAAAATATAACTATAAAAATTGATTAGTTTTGCGGAGTTTTATGAGCAGAGATAGTGAGCTAATTAAATATCAAAAAAATGATATCACGGCAATTGCAAACACACTTTCGTGTTTAATCAAAACGCATGATACCAAGGTTTTTGATTGCTTTGCAAAAAATTATGGTTCCGGCAAAATTTGCAAAATTTTAAACACTCGTGGTTTTAGGCCATATAATTTGGTTCCAGATAACAATTTTGATGTTGTGGATAAAATATCTCGAGGTATGGTTAGTAGGGTTTCGGGAACAAAATATATAAATTCCATATTATTTTCGCCGTATTACTACACAAAATATGTTCAAAATCCTGCAACAAAACAAATGCAAGAAAAGCATTTGCAAATTGCCTACAACACATTGGTTAACAACGCAAAAGTAGATATCAAAAAAAATTGGTCGCTAGAAAATATTATTTCGCTATCAAACAATCACGATGTTGTTTTGCTTGGAATAAAAGAAAGGCAAATTGACGCAACAAAAATTTTTGTAAATGGGCTTTCAAAGTTAGACTTAACTGCTTTAACATCTGCCCACGATAGTTATGTTTTAAAAAACATTTTGCCAAATGTTGGTATGTCAAATAGCCCCGAAATTTTGCAAAATTATAGCAATTATCAGGCAAAATATCCAAAATTTTATGCCGAACTTTGCAAAGTAGATATAGAAATAACAAAACAAGTTTTGCAATACGAGTTAGAAAATCAGCAAATTATACTATCTGATATTTTGCAAAAAGGGCAAAAAACTTTTGTCAATTTGGTGCAAGAATATCAAACAAAATCACAAAAAATTCAAAAATACTATCAGCAAAACCAAAAATTGCTAGATGCATTAAATCAAGGCAAAAGCCAATCAAAGGGTTTTGATAACACGTTTGTTGATGCAGAACAAAACGAAAAATTGTTTTAATAGGCAATATGCCTATTTTTTTACGGCAAAACAAACAAAATTTTTATTAGCAAAATTTAAAAAGTTTGCATAAATAAATTGTTGGGCAAAAAAATAAATGTGTTGCAAGTAAAAAATGTTAAAAAAACGGGCAAAATATTAGCACAAAATTTTAGATTTTTGTTTAAAATTTTTTATGATTATTTGTTGACAAAAATAAAATATTTTTGTAACATAATATGTTTAAATTTTTTGTTGTTGACAACACAAAAGCAAAGTGATATAACTTACAGGCTTTGCAAATTTTGTAAAAAACAAACTTAATTTTAAGCAAAGTGCAAAACAAAATTTGTGGCAAAAGTTAACAAAGCAAAAATATTCAGGTAAGCGTTTGCAAAAAACAAACTGCTTATTTTATTGCAAAAAAATAGGAGGCTTTATGCTAAAAACATTCAAGTATTTAAAAGCAAAGGAGTGGCTACTTTTTGTGCTACTTGCTGGCTTAACAGTGTTGGAGGTTTGGCTGGAGTTAAAAATTCCAGACTATATGACGCAACTAACCAAACTTATGATGCCACCAAGCCCTGGCCCAATGAGTGAAATATTAAAAAATGGCGGTTATATGCTTGCCTGCGCTTTGGGTGGTGGGCTAGCAGCCGTTGGGCTTGGCTTTATTTCGGCATACATAGGCACAAATCTTGCAAAAAGATTAAGAGGTGCAATATATGCACAAGTTGGCACATTTTCGCCAACCGAAATGCACAAATTTTCTACAGCAAGTTTAATCACTCGTTCTACAAATGATATTTCACAATTTCAACAATCACTTACAATGGGTTTGCAGGTTATTTTAAAAGCGCCTGTAACTGCCATTTGGGCAATTTGCAAAATCACATCAAAAAGTTTTGAGTGGTCTATTGCAACAGCAATATCAGTTGCAATTTTGTTGATTGGTGTTATTGTAATTACACTTGTTGTTATGCCAAAATTTAAAATTGTGCAAAAGCAAACTGATGACTTAAACAGGTCTACAACCGAAAATTTGACTGGTTTGAGAGTTGTTAGAGCTTTTAATGCAGAAAATTTTGTTGAAGATAAGTTTGAAAAAACAAACAAAGCATTAACAAAAACACAATTGTTTACAGGTTATTGGCTATCGTTTATCAACCCAACCATGTATTTGGTTATGAATGGGCTTTCACTTTCTATTTATGTTATTGGTGCGTTTTTAATAAACAACACATCAAGTATTGCAAACAAAGCTGTGCTTTTTAGCGATATGACAGTATTCTTTTCGTATGCAATGCAAATAATATCAGCATTTATGATGCTTGTAATGCTTTTTATGATTATGCCAAGGGCCGTTGTAAGCGCAAGGCGTGTTAGCGAAGTTTTGTCTACAAAATCTAGCATTCAAGATGGTGCTGGTGCATATCCTACCGAGGTTGGAACCGTTAGCTTTAAAGATGTATCATTTTCTTACGCCGATGCAAAAGAGAGTGTGCTTTCGGATATAAGTTTTGATGTTAAAAAGGGTGAAATGGTTGCAATTATTGGTGCAACAGGCAGTGGAAAATCAACAATAATAAAACTAATACCAAGGCTTTATGATGCAACTAGTGGAGAAGTTTTGGTTGACGGAGTAAATGTAAAAGATTACAAGTTAAGCGAGCTTAACGATAAAATTGGTTATGTGTCGCAAAGGGCAATACTATTTTCGGGCACAGTAACAACAAACGTTGCAATGGGCAAAAAGGATAACAAAAAGGTTGATGATGAGGCGGTTAAAAACGCAATAGCACAATCTCAAAGCCAAGATTTTGTTCAAAAAATGGATAATCAATACAACGCAACAATTTTGCAAGATGGGTCTAACCTTTCGGGTGGACAAAAACAAAGGCTTGCAATTGCAAGGGCACTTGCACGAAAGCCAGAAATTTTGATTTTTGATGATTCATTTTCGGCACTTGATTACAGAACCGATAAAATTTTGCGTGATACATTAAAACAAAATTTAAGCGACACAACATGTATTATTGTTGCTCAAAGAATTGGGACTATAAAAAATTGCGACAAAATTATTGTTGTTGATGACGGAAAAATTGTTGGAATGGGCAAGCATAACGACTTGCTTAAAAACAACAAGGTGTATAGGGAAATTGCGCTTTCGCAACTTTCAAAGGAGGAGCTAGATGTTAAAGACTAAAAAGCAAACTTCAAAAAAAGTTAATCCAAACAAACCAAAAAATTTTAAAAATGCAATATTTCAGTTGTTTTCATTTTGCAAAAAATATTGGCCATTGATAATAATTTCTGTTGTTTTGGCGGTTATATCATCTGTTTTGGCAGTTATTGGGCCAAACAAATTAAAAGACTTAACAAATTATATCAGTGCTGGTTTGCAAGGGCCAATGGATATAAGTGCAATTTTAAACATTACTTATGTGCTTATTGCAATTTACTTAACACAATGCGTGTTTATGTCAATTCAGCACATTTTAATGGTTAAAGTTTCACAAAATGCATCAAAAGAGTTAAGAACCGAAATTGATAAAAAGATTAACAGAGTGCCAATAAAATATATTGACAGCAATGCTCACGGAGATTTGCTATCTAGGGTTACAAACGATGTAGATACAATTGCATCGGGGTTAAACAACAGCGTTGCGACTTTGGTGCATGCACTTGCGTTGCTTGTGGCAACACTTGTTATGATGTTTATAACAAATGCAATTTTGGCCGTAACCACAATTGTTTGCTCACTTTTGGGCTTTTTGCTTGTGGCTGTTATTATGTCAAAATCACAAAAATATTTTGATGCACAGCAAAGGCAACTGGGCGAGTTAAATGGGCATATAGACGAAATTTATACTGGGCACAACATTGTAAAAATTTATAACGCAACGGACGAAGAAGAACAAAAGTTTAATGGCCTTAACCAAAACTTATACAAAAGCGCATTTAAGTCGCAGTTTTTAAGTGGACTTATGATGCCTCTTATGAGTTTTATTGGCAATTTTGGCTATGTTTCGGTTTGCGTTGTTGGCGCAATGTTGGTTGTAGATGGCAAAACTGATATTGGAACAATTATGGCATTTATTATGTATTCTAGATTGTTTACAAATCAGTTAACACAGCTTAGCGAGTCGTTTGCATATCTCCAATCTACTGCATCGGCAAGCGAAAGAGTGTTTGAAATGCTTAACACTACCGAAATGCAAGATGAAAGTGGCAAAACAACAAAACTTCTTCCTCAAAATGTTAAGGGCGAGGTTGAGTTTAGCCACGTAAACTTTGGCTACGACCCAGATAGGCAAATAATAAAAGATTTTTCAATAAAAATTAAGCCAGGTCAAAAGGTTGCAATTGTTGGCCAAACCGGAGCAGGCAAAACCACAATGGTTAATTTGTTAATGCGATTTTATGAAGTTAACAGTGGCAATATTTACATTGACGGAATAAATACCAAAGATTTAACTAGAGAAAATGTCCATCAACTTTTTGGAATGGTTTTGCAAGATACATGGCTTTTTGATGGCACACTTAGGCAAAACTTGGTGTTTAACAAAACTGATGTTGCAAAACAACAAATTGACGATGCATGCAAGGCAACTGGGTTAGAGCACTTTATAAAAACTTTGCCACAGGGGCTTGATACAAATTTGGATAACACATTAACAGTATCGGCAGGGCAAAAGCAACTATTTACCATTGCAAGGGCAATGATTCAAAACAGCCCGATGCTAATTTTGGACGAGGCAACAAGCAGTGTTGATACTCGCACCGAAATATTGATTCAACAAGCAATGGATAAGTTAACACAAGGCCGAACATCTTTTGTTATTGCACATAGGCTATCAACAATAAAAAATGCTGATGTTATTATTGTTATGCAAAACGGCGAAATCATCGAAACAGGCAATCATCAAACATTGCTTGCCAAAAATGGAGCATATGCAAAACTTTATAATAGCCAGTTTGAAGAATAAAAAAAACACTACCCAAAGCAATTTGTTTGCTTTTGGATAGTGCTTTTTTATTGCCCTTTTTTTGCATCGTCAGCATCATCGGTCGATAAAATTTCGTAAACACTTTCAAAGATGTTTGGGGCAGAGGACTTCCATTGTTTTGTTGCGTTTATTGCAGATTTTCGGCTTGGATAAACTATTTTTAACTCAAACAAATTTTGAGCCTCTAATGGGTCTTTAATTTTTAGCGAAACGGTGTAAGAACCATCGTTGTTTTTAAAGTAATTGCCAACATATTCTTGCGCGCGTTTAAAATCCATTTTGTTTGCTTTTGCAAAGTTTGTAATTTCTTCTCGTGTGCTTGATGGAATTTTTAAAAAAAAGTTACTTAAACAATTCCTTCCCTCGTAGGTTATGTTGTATCTATCAGCATCTCCGGTGTTTGTTTTTGCCAAATAGCCAACATCAAGCAGTTGCCACATCACATCTTTGCAATCCATATATTTTAGCCACGAGTTTCGGCTTGTGCAAATATCAATAATGCTATCTTCGGTTAGTGGAATTTCCATTTTTTCCATAACAAAAAGTAGTATTAGTTTGTTTGTGGTGTTATCGGGCACAAACACTGGGTTGTTTAGCCAATTTGTAGATTTTTTCACGATAATCTCCTGTAGGTAAATTGTATCACACTTTTTTTGTAAAGTAAATAAAATATTTTTGCTATGTTAAAGTTTTGTGATATAATATGTGCAAGGAGTTTTGTATGATAAAAGTTAGTGCAGAAGAACTTTCTAAAATATCACAATTTATTGCTAGTGTGAATGATATGATAAACGGCAAATTTATTTTGGCCGATATCAAAATTAAAAAAATACTAAATATGCTATCCGAAAGTGATGAACTTTATCGCTATATAAGCGAGTGTATGGCAGGGTTTGATTTTTCTAGGGAGTATCACAAGGCCGAGGCAAAAAGCAGTTTAAATGCTGGCACTTTTGCTGTGCCAACCGAAGATGATAAGTTGGTTGCACTTGTGTTTTGCATTTTGGTTGAGTGCGATTCGCAAAGGTTAGATTTTTACACTTTTATTAACGATAATTTTGCTGGTTCTACAAAAACAGAGGCTTATGCAAATTTTGCAAAAAGTTTGCTTGTTCCGTTTAAAAATGCAATAGAAAATCACTTTGGCACAAACACAATGTCACAGCAACAACTAGATAATATGACAAATGGCTTTAGAAATGATTTGCACACGGCACCTGTATTTGATAATCAGCAAGATAGTGCAAGTGTTCAAAATGATGGCTTTGGTGTGGAGCCTGCACAAAATATGTTTGGTGCAAATAGTGGCGTGGCAAATGCAGATGGTTTTGACGCATACGCACAAAATAATCAGCAAACCGAAGTGCAAGCTGATGCGGGTTACAACATAGACCCGAGCCTAAATTTGGGCGCTGGTGTGCCAAAAGCGTTTGTGCAAGCAATTGCAAAAACACAAATAAGCAACCCTCAAGTTCAGCCACAAGTTGTAACTCAACAGCCAGATGTTTGGGGCGAAATTTGCTCAATTTGCAATAATATAGAAAGCAGTGTTTACACCGAAAGGCGACTTAAAGATTATTTAAAAAATGAGCTTTTGTATATTTTAAAAACCATAAAATACAGCACAAAATATAAAGATGTAAAAATTGTTAGTGCGCTTGTAACAGCCTTTGACGAGATGTCAAAAAAATATCGTTCAATTCAATTTGTGCTTGTCGAGTTAAAAGATAAATTGCAACAATTATATCAATAATTTTTAAAACAAAAAATATGGTAAGTCCATATTTTTTTTGTGCCAAACACATATATATACTTTATGAAAAAGTTAAAGGCAATTTATATGTGGTTTTTAAGGTTTGGGGTAAGTGGGCTTTTAATTGTTTTTTTGTGTATTGCACCTTTTTCGCTTTTGCCAGGAATATTAACGGCACAAGGCGAAGTAAACAAAAGGGAAGAATATGATTACCAAGGCGTGCTGGAACTTTGGCATATCGAAACTTTTGAGGGCGGGAGTTTATCTAGGGCAAAGTTTTTGGAGTGCGAGGCAATGCAGTTTGAAAAAAAGCACAAAGGTGCTTATATTGATTTGCAAACCATAAGTTTAGAACAACTTAACTTAAATTTAAAGGCTGGCAAAACACCAAATATGATTAGTTTTGGCATTGGGGTTGGCGAGCAATTTTTAGATAAACTTGTGGTGCTTGATGGCGCTGGGATAAGGGACGATTTGCTTTGTGGCGCAAAGTTTAATGGACGGCAACTTGCAGTCCCGTATGTTTTGGGTGGATATGCAATGATTTGTGTGGGAGATGGCCCAACTGGCGTTGGACTTAACGGAACAACAAACCCACTACAAGCCTTGCAAAAAAACGGCATTAAAGTAAAAAAATTTTATGACGATTTAAATGTGGATAGTTACACTGCATATGATAGATTTTTAAGGGGCAACTACAACACGTTGATTGGCACACAGCGAGATGTTTACAGATGCTTTAATAGAAGCCAAAATGGGCTGATGACTGGCGATATAACATACAAATTTTTGGGCGGATACACCGACCTTGTGCAATACTTATCGGTGTTTAAGGGCTCGGAGATAGAGCAAAAAATTTGCCAGGAATTTGCAATGCAAGTAATTTCTGGCGATGCGCAAAGCGAACTAAACAATTACAATTTGTTTAGCGTGCGCAAAGATGTTACACTTTATTCCGATGGGCTTTACAAAGATTTTGAAGCAGTGCTAAAAAAGCCTTTAATTTGCGAAAATGTGTTTTTGTCACAAGCTCAAATAATGCAAAAAAAACAAAGTGCCTACAAAAGTGTTTGTTAGTTTAGGCTTTGCAAAAAAATTTTGATTGGCGTGGATAAATGCTGGGTGCAACAAATTTTGCAAAAACGAACAGACCTTTATAACACAAAACCAAATAATTTCATATAAAAATAGTATGAAATATTATAAGCAAATTATTGAGATTATGTCTCAAAATAAAATTGATTATTTTTTAAACGAACCTTTAAACAACTACACAAGTGTAAAAATAGGTGGCAAAGCCAAAATTTTTGCCGAAATATCTAGCAAAAAACAATTTGTAATATTGCTAGATTTTTTAACGCAAACAAAAACAAAATATTACATATTGGGCAACGGAACAAACACGCTGGCTTGTGATGATAACATAGATGCGGTTGTTATTTGCACCAAAAAATTTAATCAATACTATGTCTCAAAAGGTGGGATATATGTAAATGCTGGCCTTGGGCTTTTTAAACTTAACAAAGTGCTTTGTGTGTTGCAACAAACGGGGCTAGAATTTTCGTATGGCATTCCGGGCACAATTGGTGGGGCAGTTGCAATAAATGCTGGCGCATATGATGGCACGGTGGGCAATTTTGTAGATTATGTTGTTGCATATGTAAATGGAAGGGTTGAAAAAATTAGTGGCAAAAAAATGCAGTTTGGGTATCGCACAAGTTTGGCACAAAAAACAAAAATGGTTATTTTGGGTGTTAAGTTAAAATTAAAACAAGGCAATGCCCAGCAAATTAAACAATTGCAAAACTATTATTTTGATAAGCGCCTTGCAAGTCAGCCATATGATAGTTTGTCGTTTGGCAGTGCATTTAAAAAAGACGCAAATCATCAGCCTGTTAGCAAACTTGTTGATATGTTGGGGCTAAAAGGATATCAAATTGGTGGTGCACAAATTAGCAAAAAACACGCAGGTTTTATTATAAATGTTGGCTTTGCCACTTGCAAAGATTTTGTATTGTTGATAAAATATATACAGAAAAAAGTTTTTGAAAGTTTTGGCTTTGTTCCAGAACCCGAGGTTAAACTTTTGGGAGTTTAAATGTTGTTATTTGGAGATTATCACACACATACAAAATATAGTCGAAATCATCACGGCAAAAGCACAATAGAGCAAAATGTGCAAGTTGCAGTGCAAAAAGGGCTAAAAGAAATTGGGATAACGGAGCATGGCTTTAACCACATATTTTTTGGCGTTAGGCGCAAAAACATAAAAAAAATGCGAGCCGAGATTGATAGGTTGCAAAAAATTTATCCAATAAAAATTTATTTGGGTATAGAGGCAAATTTAATTTCTAGCGAGGGCGATATAGACTTAACGCCAGCCGAGCAAAAATGGTTTGACTATGTTGTTATGGGTTATCACACAATGGCAAAGCCAAAAAGCTTAAAGCAATATTTTAAATTTTTTAGGCCAAACGCAAAGGCATACAAAAAAAATAAATACACTCAACAAATTATAGATGCCAATACAAGGGCATACATTTTGGCAATCAAAAAAAATAGGGTTAACATAATTAGCCATTTGGGTAGCAAAATGAGGGTTGACCCAATTGCAATTGCAAAGGAGTGCAAAAAAACTGGAACAATAATTGAGCTTAATGCAAGGCGTTTGTGCTTTGATGAGGCAGAGGCAAAAAAAATGGTGGATATGGGCACAAAATTTATTTTGGATAGTGATGCGCATATTTGCACAAATGTTGGCGAGTGCAACAAGGGCTTAAACTTTGTTGTAAAAAACAATATCCCTCAGAATTTGGTTGTTAATTTGGATAAAACGCCAAACTTTTGCTGGACAGCCGACATAGATTAAATTTATGTAATTGTGGGCTTGCAGTGCCTATAATTAAAGGATAATTATGAATAGTTTTAGTTATGAGCTTAAAACCGAGGTCGCAAAAATTTTGCCAAACGGTGCTGACGAAAGTTTAAGCGAACTATCGGCAATAATAAAAACTTGCGGAGAGATTTCAAAAAAGAATAATACGTGGCAAATTGTAATTTTTACCGAAGTAGATTTGGTTAGGGACCTTGTAAAAACAATAATAAAAAAAATTTATGGTCAAGATGTGCTAGAAGAACTTACTAGTTTTGCATTTTCTAAAAAAGGGCGATACAAAATTACACTTCCAAGTGCAATAACATCACAAGTGCTTTTGGATACCGAAATTATGCAACTTGACGAAAATAAATATTTAGAGTTTTTTGAGGGCATAAGCCATTATGTTGTGCAAGACCAATCTAACGAGCTTGCCTTTTTAAGGGGTGCGTTTGTGGGTGCGTTTTCGTGCAACATAAGTGTTGGGCAAGACTCGGTAAACAAAGCCAACGGATACCACGCAGAGTTTGTGTTTACCAAAGAGGCCTTTGCGCAAGATTTTTGTTTTTTGCTTGCTGATTTTGATATAATCAGCAAAATGACGCCCCGAAAAAGTGTGTTTGTTGTGTATGTAAAGGGCTTGGATATGATTTGTGATTTGCTTACAATTGTTGGTGCAACACAGGGGTCGCTAAAACTTCAAAACGAGGGTGTGTTTAGAAGTATTAGAAACAATGTTAACAGGCAAACAAATTGTATAAATGCAAACCTTACAAAAACAGTTGATGCAAGCGTTAGAGAGCTTGATGCAATAAAAAAAATAAGCAACTCCGTTGGGCTAGAAACTCTTGATGAGGCGCTTCAAGATGTTGCGTATTTGCGCCTTGCAAACCCCGAGGAAAGTTTAGATTCGCTTGTTAAGCTATCAACCAAGCCAATTAGCAAAAGTGGGTTGTATCACAGGTTAAAAAGGATAGAAAAAATAGCAAGCCAAATAAAGTAATTTTTTGCAAGCCAAGATTGGCTTGCTTTTTTGTGGCAATAGATGGCAGTGCAAAATTAAATTGTTATCAGCCCACAAAAAGACTGTAAAAGCCCCAAAATAAACATCAAAACAGTTAGGTAGGCTAAAAACAAAGGCGAAAATGCACAAATGCGCCTAAAAAATACGACAAAACAGGCACGCAAGAACAGTGCTTAAAAATGTTGCAAACAATGCAATTGGTATGGCAATTCCAAGCTTTTTTACACTGGTTTTAGAAAAATATACTGTGCTAACATAAAACACAGTGTCGCTACTTGCAAGCACAACACTTGCACATCTTGCAACATAACTATCCACGCCATAGGTATCAAAAATATTTTGCAAAATTGCAAGCCCACCACTTCCGCTAAAGGGCTTTAAAACCACCAACTTTGTAAGTTCGGTTGGTATTCCCAAAACCCTAAAAATTGGCGAAAGCACCTTGCCAAACAAATCGCATAGCCCACTTTTGTCAAAAATTTCTATAAACACAAAAACGGCAACAATGTAGGCAAAAATATCGGCAACCAAAGGCAGACTTTCTTTTGCACCTTGCACAAAACTATTGTAGGGTTTTGTTTTTTTTATGGTGGCAAAAACAAGCATAACAAAAATTAGTATTGGAATAATGTATTCACTTATCATATTTACCCCTTTAAATTTTGTTTTTTGACTTTTTGTTTTTTTGCAGTTTAAAAATTAACTTTAAAACAAAAATAATGGTTATGCCAGTTGCAAGGCTTGTGCAAATTGTGGGCGCAATTATTCGGCTTACATTTTGACTGCCACTGCTTGCCATAAGCCCCATAATTGTTGTTGGCAGTAGTTGAAACGAAAGACAATTTATAACCATAAGCATAATCATTGAGTTGTTTATTTTGCCAGTTTTGTCGTCTAGCCCGTGCATTGCTTTTATTGCGCTTGGGGTTGATGCATTGCCGAGCCCCAAAATGTTGCTACTTAGGTTAATTGCAATTTGGCTTTTTGTGTAATCATCAATGTTTTTTCCAAACAAAAAGGTGATTATTGGCGATAGCCATTTTGCAAGCACTTTGTTAAAGCCTGTGTTTTCCAAAATTTTAAGTAATCCCAGCCAAACGGCATAAATTGCCAGCAAGCTTATGCAAAGTTTTACAGAACTTTGACTTGCCGAAAGCATAGTGCTTAAAATTAAATTTGGACATGTAAAAATCATTATCAAAATGCCGGCAAGCATTATTACAACCCACGCAATATTCATACAAAATTTTATGCGCCCAATTTGCAAATTATTAGTTTTTTTGTCAAAATATGCTTTGCAAAAAAACACAACAAATCTTTTTGCAAAAAGTTTTATGGCACAATTTTGTGGAGGCTTAAACAAGCATATGCTTAAATTTTGCTAGCCAAAATTTGGTTAAATATTTTTTCAACTAAACATCAACATTTTACAATTTGCAAAAAGTTTGATATAATATGTAAATATTTAGGAGTTTTTATGGCAGAAAAAGAAAAGTTTTATATAACAACACCAATATATTATTCAAGTGGAGATTTGCACCTTGGGCATTGTTGCACAAGTGTTTATGCCGATAGCCTTGCTAGGTGGAATCGTATGCTGGGCAAAGATGTATTTTTTTTGACAGGCAGTGATGAGCATGGCCAAAAAGTTGCCGAAAAGGCTAGTGAGGCTGGCATTACACCTCAGCAATATTGCGATAACTATGTAAAAAAATATTACGAACTTTGGGAAAAGTTAAATATTTCTTATGATAAATATATTCGAACAACCGATGATTATCATGTAAAAACAGTGCAAAAAATATTTAAAAAATTATATGATAACGGGGATATTTACTTATCTAGTTACGAGGGTTGGTATTGCACACCTTGCGAGTCATTTTGGACGGAATCACAACTAAAAGATGGCAAATGTCCAGATTGTGGCCGAGAAGTTAAAAAGTCCAAAGAAGAAGCCTACTTTTTTAGGCTATCAAAGTATGCCGATAGGGTTAAGCAATACATTTTGTCGCACCCAAATTTTGTTAAGCTAGAGGGCACAAAAAACGAGATGATTTCGTTTATTGACCAAGGGCTTAATGATTTGTGCGTTTCTAGAACATCTGTAAAGTGGGGCATTCCAGTTCCATTTAACCCAAATCACACAATTTATGTTTGGATAGATGCACTTCCAAACTACTTATCGGCACTTGGATATTTGAGTGGTGATGACAGTTTGTTTAAAAAATATTGGCCAGCCGATGTTCAGCTTATGGCAAAAGAGATTGCACGCTTTCACATTATTATTTGGCCTGCAATTTTAATGGCACTAGATTTGCCACTTCCAAAAACAATTCATGCACATGGGTGGCTTACAAATGCTGGCAAAAAAATGGGCAAAAGCCTTGGCAATGGGTTTAACCCATATGTGCTTTGTGATAGATATGGCGTTGATGCGGTTAGGTATTATTTGCTTAAAAATGGCCCAATACTAAATGACGCACCATATGATAACGAAAGCTTTTTAAAGCTAATTAACACCGATTTGGTTAACGATATTGCAAATTTGCTTTCTAGAACAACTGCAATGCTTGTTCAAAACTTTGATGGGGTTTTGCCAAAGTTATCAAACAATGTGCAAGATGTTGACAAAACATTGATTGACGAAACAACAAAACTCCCACAAATTGTTGGACAATATATGGATAATTTAGAGCCAAACAACGCATTAAGTGCGATTTTGCGAGTGGTTAGACTTGCCAACAAATATATAGAAGATACTGCACCTTGGACACTTAAACAAGATGTCACAAGGCTTGGCGATGTTTTGCACAACCTATATTTTGTTTTGCACTCGGTTGCTGTTTTGCTTGGGGCGTTTATTCCAGAAACATCACAAAAAATTTTAGAGGCATTAAAAAATGCAGATAACTCACTTGACACAATTACAAGTGAATACAATCAAAAAATTTTTGGCCAAAAAATAGAAAAAACAGCCTTGTATCAAAGGCTAGATTTGGCAAAGGAGATTAAGTATTTGGAAGTTGATTCTGTAAAACCAGCCGAGCTAGAGTTTAAGCACAAACCAAACATCAGCTTTGATGATTTTGAAAAGTTGGAAGTTATGGTTGGCAAAATTTTGACTGCCGAAAAAGTAGAAAACGCCGATAAACTTTTAAAGTTTACTGTAAAACTTGGCGCCGAAACTAGAACAATTGTTAGTGGCGTTGCCCAGCATTACAACCCAGAATATATGGTTGGCAAAAATGTGCTCGTTGTAACAAACCTTGCCCCACGAAAAATTAGGGGAATTGAAAGTTGTGGAATGATACTTTATGCCTTTACCAATGGTGATAAGCAATTTTGTTTTGTTACACCTGAAAAAGATATTGACAGTGGGGCGCTTGTTGGATGATTGTTGATACACATTGCCACTTAAACGATGAGGCTTTTGATGCCGATAGGGCAGAAGTTATAAAAGATTTGCAGTCAAACGGCATAAAAAGTGCTTTTGTGGTTGGAACAAATTTAAAATATAGCCAATTTGCGTTGCAACTTGCGCAACAATATCAAAATTTGTATGCAATTATAGGTATGTATCCCGAATATGCAAACGAATATGACGACCAGTTTGAAACTTTTTTGGATAGCAGTTTAGATAACCCAAAAGTGGTTGCAGTTGGCGAAATTGGCCTTGACTTTCACACACCGGGCTTTGATGCCGAGGCACAGCAAAAAGTTTTTGCAAGGCAAATTAGGCTTGCAGGCAAACACAATTTGCCACTTTCTATACACACACGAGAGGCCTTTGAAAAAACGCTTGATATGCTTAAACAAAACAAACAATATTTGCGTGGTGGGGTTATACATTGCTTTTCGGGCAGCCCTGAAGTTGCAAGAGAGTTTATTAAACTTGGCTTTAAACTTGGTATTGGTGGTGTTTGTACTTTTAAAAATGCAAAAAAGGTGGTTGACACAATAAAAGATGTTGACCCACAATATTTGTTGCTAGAAACCGATAGCCCATATCTTGCACCAGTGCCACATCGTGGCGAGCGAAACGAGCCAAAATTTACAAATTTGGTGCTTGATAAAATTGCCGAAATAAAGGGGCTTGATAGGGCAGAGCTTGAAAAAATTATTTTGAATAATACGCAAAATACTTTTGCAAAATATAAATAAAAAATGCCAAAAATTTGTAAAAAAACTGCAGAAATGGGCATTTTTGTTAAGATTTTTTAAAAAATGGAGAAATTATGGAAGTTGGCGAGATATTAAAAAGTTGCAACTTTGAGTTTAAAAAAAAGTTTGGTCAAAACTTTATAACCGATGCAAATTTGCTAAACAGCATTTGCCAAGATGCCGAAATTGATGCACAAGATGAGGTTCTGGAAATTGGCGTTGGTGCAGGCACACTTACAAAGGCACTCGCCAGCAAAGCAAAAAAAGTTGTTGGATACGAAATGGACAAAACTCTTTTTGATGTTTTAAGTTTATCGCTAAAAGGGTTTGATAACATTTCAATTGTGTTTAAGGACTTTTTAAAAACAACTCCGCAAGAGGTTAACAATCTTTTTGATAGACGATTTAAAGTTGTTGCAAACTTGCCATATTACATAACAACAAACATTATTTTTGCGCTTATCGAAAATGATTATAATGTTGATAGCCTAACACTTATGGTGCAAAAAGAGGTTGCCGATAGGTTAAGTAGCAAACCAGGCACAAAAGATTATGGCACAATTACGGCAGAGCTTGATAGTATTGGCGATGTAAAAACCACAAGGATAGTAAACCGAACAATGTTTATGCCTGTGCCAAATGTTGATAGCGCAGTTGTTAATATAAGGCTAAACAAAAACAAGTTTGATATAAAAGATATTGTTTTGCACAGGGCTGTTATACGGGCAAGTTTTTCTATGAGGCGAAAAACCTTAAGCAATTGTTTAAAAAGTAATTTTGGCTTTAGCTCAAGCCAGCTAGATGATATTTTTAGCAAGTGCAATTTTGATAAAAATATTAGGGGTGAAGCATTAACTACTGCCGATTTTGTTAAACTATCAAACACAATTTATCAGCTAAAACAAAATGCAAAAAATTAAAAATAAAATAGATCATAAAAAACAAGGGTTGCTAAAAGCCCTTGCTTTTTTATAACAACTTTTTTAAAAAAAACATATACCTATAATATGCCTTAAAAAATTGCAAAAATAGACTTTTTTAAACAATTTTTGCTTTTAACAAACAATGATATTTGTAATACAATTTTTTTTGTAGGAGTTTTTATGTTTTTATTTAGAAAAAATATTATTTTAGTGCCGGTAGATTACGATGGCCTTTCGGTTACAAAAGGTCTTGTTAGTTTAGATTGCCATGATAACAAAATAAACGGCACTTTGCATTGCTACAATTTGGTTGCCACAAGCCCACTTAAACTTGGCATTGCAATAAATAACAATTTGCACAAAATTTCCATTTTGCCAAGCGATGTTAAAAATTTTGAGTTTAAAATTGACGACAAAATTAAAAATGGCGATGATGTAAGTTGTGTTTTGCTTGATGTTGGCAAAACGGATTATAAGGTTGAGCTTTGGGGTAGCACGCAAATTACAAGTGGGTGGCAAACAAGTTTAGCACTTATGCTTCAGGACGAAAATTTGCAAAAAAACGAGCAAAATACGCAAAATTTTGAAAAAAATGACAAAAATTTACCCAAAACCGAACAATTTTTGCAAAATAATGTCCCACAAAACCAAACTGAAAGCGATAATTATTTTGGCAATTTTAAAAGTAAAAAGCCGGCAAACCAAAGTGTGTTTGATGGCAACAATGCAAATTTGCAAGGCACAAAACTAAAGCAACTTGCAGTTGATGAACACTTTGATTATGCAAGTGGCTTAAATGGTGCTGACCATTTTAAAAATGATTTTTGTGATGTAGAAAATAAAAATTTGCAAACGGATAGCAATGCAAATAATTTTGATGATACGCAACAAAATAGCCAAAATATTGCAGGGCAAGGCGCACAATGTTGTGCTCAAAACAGCACAAAAAATAATGCACAATTTTGCAATCAAAACCAATTTTTAAATAAAGGCGAGCAAGATGATGGCGTGTTTGCATATAGCCAAGCCAATTTGGATAATTTTATAGATAAGGTTATAGATTTAACAGACGATGATGCTGATGCGGAACCAAAAAAAGATGTAGAGCCAACATTTGCACAGCGTCTTGGCCCGCAAATAGAAAAATTGTTTGCGTCAAACAAAACCGAGAAAGTGCTTACGGAAATTATTCCCAACAGCAAATTTTGCAGGGTAGATTTTGATGATAAATCGGGATATTATGTTTTTGGTATTATTTATGATAATCAACAACCAAAATATTTGTGCTATGGTGTTCCTGCAAAAAAAGATAGCACCCCGCCAGCCGAGTTTTTTAACCTTTATCAATGGCTTCCAATAGATGCGCAAAACGAATATGGCGATGGATTTTATATGATGTATCAAGATGCAACCACTGGGCAAAATATTTCGGTGGATATCATTTAGTGCTAGATTAAGCAAAAATTAAAAAAACTGGGCCACTAAAAAGTGCTCAGTTTTTTAGTTGTTATTATTTGATAATATTTGACTATAATCTTTTTTAGTGATAAACTTTATTAGATTAAGTTTACAGTAGTGAGGAGATTTTTTGTGAAAATTAAATTTTTAACCAAAATTACAACTTTTGCTTTTGTGTTTGTTATGTGCTTGCTTGTTTTTGCAGGTTGCGGAACAGCGCTTAAACTTCCAAAAACACAAGATGCAGTTACTGGCAATGGTGGGGTGGCTGTGCAAAAGGGTGAGTATTTATATTTTGTTAATGGATATTTAAAGTCAGATGACCTTAAGCAAGAAAATGTTTTGGGCAGTCAAAAGTATTCGGCAATTTATCGCACAACAATGGCAGATGGAGAGCTTGAGTATGATGATGACGGCAACCTTAAAAATTGCGAGTTGGTTGTAGATAAGGCTTGTGGATATGATAAAACAAAACTTTACATTTTTGGAGATTACATTTATTTTGCCACACCAAACACCAACAAAGTTAAAAAGTCTGGCTCGGATACAGTTGAGTATGATTTTGATTACACCGATTTTTGCAGGGCAAAACTTGATGGAAGCGACTTTGCAATAATTTATAAGGACCAAAATTCTAGCAGTAGTATGCAGTATGCATTTTACAAAGTTAATGGTGTAGACGATGTTTATCTTTCAGTTTTTGATGGCACAAAGTTAATTTTTGTAAATTGCTCTACAAAAAAAGCTGAAACAATTTGTGAAAACGCATCTAGCGTTGCAATGCCTGTTGTTGCTGATTACAATGCACAAAACAATCAAATTTCGGTTGGCGCATCAAGTGTTTATTACACACGCAGTGCAAACGAAGATGAAGAGCTTTCTAGTGGCAATGTGCTTTGCTATGCCACAATTGGTCAAAACAAAGAGGTTGTTGTATCTAGTGGAAATTACACCTATTCGGCAATAAGCGCAAACAACGATGTTTTGGTAATTTCTAAAAAAGGTAGCACGGATGTAAATGCTGTTAGCTATGCCATAAAGTATAAGTATAGCGATGGCAAAGTTGCTATAGATGCCCAAAATGATGGCACAAAACTTATGAATAACGAAGTTAAAAATGCAATGTTCCTTTGCACTTATGAAGAAGGCAATTTTGCTGGCATTATTACAACAAACAGTTCTAAAAAACTTGTTTATGTAAATTTGCAAAAAACAAATAGTTACGAGGTTTTGAGTGAAACTGAGTTAACCCCACTTGCAGTTAGTGGAAACTTTGTTTATGCATATGATAGTGATAACTCACTTTATCAAATAAATTACAAAAGCAAAGCTTCAAAAAAATTGGTAGATATGACATTATCTACTGATGATGACCCATTAAACAAACCATATTTTGATGCAAAAGACAACATTACAATAATTGGAACAAATGCTTATTATTTTGCAACATATACAGGTGATGAAAAAACAGGATATTATCTAAATTGTGTTTCTACCACAGATAGAGAAACCTACACATCTAAAGCTATTGCAGTTGTGCAAAAAGACCACATCAAAACAAAAACAGAAGATAAATAACAAAAAAGCCAAAGTTAGTTTGGCTTTTTTTTTGTGCAAATAATTTTAAAAAAGTGAGCGCATAATGTGTCAAGTATAAAAAATTCGACAAAAACTTACTTTTTGTGAGTAAATTTGCACGATTTTTTTATTTTTTTGGTAGCAAAGGCTCGCAACAAGCCTACAAATTGTGCTAATATCTTTTGTGTTAAAGCAAATTTTAACAAAATATTTTGGAGGAAAATATGGAATTAAACAAAACAAAGGTTTTAATTGTAGATGATAGTTTAGAAGCTATAAACAATGTAAAATCTAAATTACAGCAAGATGAAAATTTTGAGGTGGTAGGTTATGCCCAAAATGTGAATGATGCCTATAACCTTATTATTGAAAAGCGCCCAAATTTAGTTGTTACAGAAATTGTGCTTAAAGGTGATGATGGTTTTGAACTTATGGACAAATGCCAAAATTTATCACCTGTGCCAAAGTTTTTTGTGCTATCATCACTATCACAAGAAACCTTTGTTGAAAAGGCCATGAGGCTTGGCGCAGTTTACTACATGGCAAAGCCATTTAATATGGATAACTTAATAAAGCGTCTTAAAGATGTTTCGGCAAGCTTTATGGCAAAAAATTCTAGCTTTGGCGGGCAAAAATCGTATTCTAAAGAGCTTGATGAAAAAATAACCAACATATTTATAACCGTTGGCATTCCAGCCCACATAAAGGGATATCAGTTTTTAAGAGAAGCCATAAAAATGGCTATTGCCGAGCCCGAAATTATAAACAGCATAACAAAGAGATTGTATCCAAATATAGCGCAAAAATTTGATACATCTAGTAGCAAGGTAGAAAGGGCAATCAGGCACGCAATAGAAGTTGCTTGGAACAGGGGAAAGATAGAAAATATAAATGCGCTTTTTGGCGTTAAAGTTTACAGCGATAACGAAAAGCCAACCAATGGCGAGTTTATTGCACTGGTTGCCGATAAAATGCTGTTAGAAAGCAACTAATGATATATATAGATTATATATAATAAATATGTATAATTTATATGTTTAAAGTTAAAAAAATTAGATATAATATCAATATGTTTGTTTGCTGCAAAAAATTTAAAAAAATTTCAACTTTTTTACACAAAACACTAGACAAATACATAATAAATTTATATAATACGCTTGAAAACAATTAGGAGTTGTTATGGATAAAAAAGTTGAATATATTAGATGCCCTAGATGCGAGCTAAATTATATTGATAAGCGAGAAAAACTTTGCAAGGTTTGTCAGGCCGAGCTTCAAGCCAAGGGCAATAGAGAAATTAGTGATGAAGAAGCCAAAGAGCTTAACCTTTGCCCAATTTGCAAAAAAAACTATCTTATGGATGACGAAGAAATTTGCAGTGAGTGTGCAAGCGAAAAGGCAGCAAGGGATAACGATGATTTTTCAGTTTCGTCAACTGACGACTCGGTAGAAGAAACTGATGAAAAGTCGGATAACTGGCGCCAGTATGTAGAAAATGATGATGCCGAAGTGCCAGAAGACGAATATGGTGATATGTCGTCTATAACAACCGAAGACGATGCCGATGATATTTTGGACGATGACGATTTAAACTTTGATGATAAAGATGACCCAGATGAAGAGGCCGAAGATGACGAGCTAGATGGTGACGAAGACCTTGATGATGACCTTGATGATGACCTTGATGACGATTTGGATGATGATGACGAAGATGAATACGATGATGACGATGATGACTCGTTTGACAAAACAAATTTTTATTATCAAAACGGAGATAACGACTAATCTTGTTTGCTACACGCTTTAAGTTTTGCGCCACGCTTGCTTGGGACGATGGCCCCTTGCAACCTGTGGCGCTTTTTTTGTGTGCATTTTTGGCCACTTTTGATAGATGTTTTTATTTTTTGATTTTGGCAATAATAAAGATATGAAAAAAAATTTACAAACAATAAACGATGTTAAATCTAGGCTAGAGGGCATAAAGGGGCAGGAAGTAGAGCTTAAAATAAATCGTGGCCGAAAAAAGCTTTGCTGTTTTACCGGCAAACTAATTGAAACATACCCAAGTGTTTTTACCATAAACATACCAAATTCTAGCCAACCGGATAGAAGTTACAGCTACACCGAAGTTTTGTGTGGCAATGTAAAAATTTGCCCAAAAACAATAAATATTTAATTTATTTTTGCATATTTGTTTTGTTTGCATTATACAATATACTAATTGATTAGGGAGGGTTGTTAATGGAAACAGACAAGATAACATCATCATATTTAAAAAATTTGGGCGAGCATCAATTTAATGTGGAGGCAAACCTAAAAACCGATGATGCAAGCAACATAAGCAAAGTTATTATGGGCGGGGCAAATGCCTATATTGACGAGATTGAAATGTTAAACGGCGAGGCGCATTACACAGGGGCGATGGTTTTTGATGTGCTTTTTGTTGATGCAGAAGGGGCAAGCCACATTTTGTCTGAAACCATTGATATAAATGGCAAAATTCAAAACGACCAAATTAGCGTGCTTATGAGGCCAATTTACAGTGTTGAGGTTGTAGATTGCAAAGTTAGCGAAGTAGATGGTGATATGGCAAAAGTTACGGCCACTGTGGCAATTAAGCTTAATGCCGTAAAGACCGATGAGATAGAAACCGTAAAGATAGATAGTCCAGATATTCAGCTAAACAGCGAAACTGCAAGGCTACATCAACTTGGCACATATGGCACAGCAAAAATTGCATTAAACGAAGATTTTGAAAGCAAGCAAACAGTAAAAAGGATTTTGATTACCACAAGTCACACCGAACTTAAAAGTGCAAGTGCAGGCACTGGATATATATCCGTTGAGGGTGAACTTATGATAAATTCGCTTTTAGAGGTAGAGACAGATGAGGGCCCCGCACTAAAAAACTTTATGCAAACTTTGCAATTTAAAGAGGAAATTGAAAACGAGCAAGTGGCAAAAGATGATGAAGTTTTTGCCTTTGCTTTTGCAAGGCCAAACGATGTTGTTGTTAGTGTAAACGCATCAAGTGGCGATGATGTTTCTAATCAAAATCAAACTATAAAGATTAGTGCCGAAGTTACTGTAAAATATATTACCGAGCGCGAGGTTGAAACTACAATTTCGACAGATGCATTTTCGATGACAAACAAAACAAACATTGTTAGTGGCACATATTTGGCGCAAAAGCCAACCAAAATAGAAAAGTTTAAAACAACCATAGATGGGCAAACAACAATTGGCGATAACGAGGCGCGTATAGCAAAAATTTGTGCAGTAACAAACGAGCATTTGCTTGTTGCAAGCAGTGCAGTTAGTGATGGCGAACTAACAATTGAAGGCGTGGCATACGCAACAGCAATATATTTAACCGATGACGATGTCCCTGCACTTCAAGGGGTAGATTTGGAAGTGCCATTTTCTAGTAAATTTGATGTTTCTAGTGATTTTGATGGCGAGTTGTTTGTAACAGGCGATGTTAAAGATGTTGATGTAAAAGCCAAAAAGGGTAAAGAAATTAACATATCGTTTGATGTATGCTTTTTGGTATTTGCACACAACACAACAAGTGGGGTTATGATAAAAGATATAGAGTTAACCGAACCACTGCCAGCAAGCGAGTTTGCACTAGAAATGTATGTTGCGCCAAAAGGTAGCACATTGTGGGATATATCAAAAAATATGCTTGTAACCGAAGATGTGCTTTTAAAGCAAAACCCAGATTTGGTATTTCCACTAGAATCATCAAAAACCGTTGTGCATTTTAGGCAACGGACAAAATAAAAAGCTTTTGTGCAATTGATACTGCGTATCAATAACAAATATTTTGAATTTGATACTAAGTATTAATAAGCGTTTTTAAAAGCCAAAATAACAATGTAACAAAATATAACAAAAAATCACAAAAAAAGCATTTAAACAATGCTTTTTTTTTGCGTTTTTGTAAATAATTGATGTATGAAAAAGTTTTTTGTTTTTGTGCTGTGCACTATGGTTTGTTTGCTTGTTATTGGCTTTTGTTTTTGTGGGCAAAAAAGCCCCAGCAATGCCGATTACTTGCGAATTCACATTAGGGCAAACTCTAACAGCGATGTTGACCAAAGCATAAAGTATAAAATTAAAGACGAGTTTGTGCAATATTTAACGCCAAAAATTGCCTTGTGCAAAACAAAAGCCGATGTTGTTAATGTTATTTGCAATCAAACAACAAACCTGCAAAACTTAGCAGATGGCACACTAAAACAAGCTGGGCTTAATTACAAATCAAACATAAAAATTGATAGGGAGGTTTTTCCTACCCGAACATATGAGGGTTACACTTTAGAGAGTGGTATTTATGATGCAATTATTGTAGAACTTGGCAGTGCAAGAGGTAACAATTGGTGGTGCGTAATTTATCCACCATTGTGCTTTACAAATTATTCTAGTGCAAATAATCAGTCGGTTGTTTATAAAAGTAAAATTTGGGGAATAATTAAACAGTTCTTTAGTTAGGAGTTTTATGAAAAACGCAAAAAATAAAAATTTAAGCCCTATAAAAAATGCCGACACAAGTGGACTTAATGCCAAAAATAATGTGGCATCAAAAACAAAAAGCACAAACAAAAAAAGTACCAAGTTGCGCGATGATTCAAGCATCAAGGCAAAAAGTGCAAATGGGGTGGTACTGAGCTGTGCAAAAAATGGCAAAACAAAAAAAGCCAGCAAGCCAAAGCAAACACCGGCAAGTAACAAACCAATTGAGCCGTTAAACATAAAAGCCGAAAAAGAAAAACAGGCCGAAATTTCTGGTAGCACCGAAATAAATTTTAATGCCAAAAAATTTGGAAGCCGAAATATTATGGCAATTTTTTTGGTTTTTGTTGTTAGTATTTTTGTTGCGGGCAGTGTTATTATTGCCGGCAACTTTAAGCAAACCCCACAAATGCTTGCAGATGTTACAAACACTAGAATTGTGCAAGCAAGGCTTGCTAGCCTTGGATACTACGATGATGTCATTGATGGCATATATGACGCAAAAACAATTCAGGCTGTTAAAAACTATCAGGCAGACGAAAATTTGCAGGTTACGGGCAATTTGGACGATGCAACAACAACGGCTTTGGGGGTTACTGACAACGCCCAAGCAAACAGCGATTTGTATTTGCTTGCAAAACTTATTTACAGCGAGGCACGAGGTGAAGTTTACGAGGGGCAGGTTGCAGTTGGTGCTGTGGTGCTAAATAGGGTGCAAGATGCAGGATTTCCAAATACGTTGCAAGGTGTTATATATCAGCCGTGGGCATTTACAGCACTTCACGATGGGCAATTTTCGTTAGAACCAAACAGCACAGCATACCAGGCTGCGCAAGATGCTATGAATGGTTGGGACCCAACCTATGGGTGCTTATATTATTACAACCCAGCAACAGCTACAAGTAGTTGGATATTTTCTAGAAAAATTGCGGTTACAATTGGCAACCATGTGTTTTGTTATTAAGGAGAGACTATGAAAAAATCTAGAGTTTTTATTGCAATAATTGTTGCCTTGGTTGTTACTTGTGGGGTGCTTACGGTGGGTTGGATAGGTAGCAACTCGCAATCTAATATGTATGCCAGCAAACTTGAGGGTGGATATCAAAAGGCTTTTAGTGGGCTGGTTACAAATATAAATGATATAGAAATAAATATGAGTAAAGCGCTTGTTAGTGTTGATGATGATAAAAAACAAGAACTGTATCAAAAAATAAATCAACTTTGCACTTTGTGTGGAACAAATCTTGGCAATTTGCCTGTTAACCACCAAAGCATTGTAGAAACCACAAAATTTGTAAATCAGCTTGGTGGGTTTAGTTATTACTTATCTCAAAAATTAAAATCGGGCGATAGTATGAGCAACGCCGATACACAATCGGTAAACGATCTTTACAATTGGTGCGTTTATGTTCAAAAGGTTGTAAACGAATATGTAAACAATGCAGATGGCAGTTTTAATATTTTAAACAATACAAAAATGGGTGATACGAATTCGGACTTTGACAAAATGTTTTCTAACACATCGGCAACTGGCACGGAATTTCCAACACTTATTTATGATGGCCCATTTTCGGATAGCGTAAAGCACAAACAAATTAAAGGCCTTGCTGATTTTGAGGTGGATGTGCAGGGCGCGACAAAGGTTGTTAGCGAAGCATTTAAAGATTACAACATAAAAAATCTTAAGTATACTGGAATGGTTAGTGGAAATTTTGAGGCATATCATTTTACCTTTGATACAGCACATCGCCGTTATTTTGCCGATGTTACAAAAAAGGGTGGACTTTTGCTTTCGGCCTCTAGCAGCGGCAATTTGGCCAAAACAGTAATTTCGCTTAAACAAGCGCAAAGCGAGGCTGAAAGTTTTGCAAAACAATTGGGGCTAGAAAACATTAAAAGTGTGTGGAGCACCGAGCTTAGCGGGGTTGCATATGTAAATTTGGTGCCAGTTGTTAACAATGTTATTATTTATCCAGATATGATAAAAGCCAAAATTTCGCTGGATACTGGTTCGGTGATTGGGTGGGAGGCGCAAAGTTATGCCTATAATCACAATCAGCGCAAAGACTTCGATTTTGTGGTTAGCCAGCAAACAGCACAAAATATGGTTAGCAAACAGCTTAACATTTTAAGCATAAAAAAGTGCATCATACCCCAAGAATATAATGTCGAGCAACTTTGCTATGAGTTTATGTGCACATACAACAATTACACATACTATGTTTATATTTCGGCAAAAACAGGGCTAGAGGTTAACACTCTTAGGGTTATAAAAACATCAAACGGTAATTTGCTTTATTAGTGTTGACAAAACAATTGAAAGTGAACCGAAGTAGCGAGCCCGCCCGCCACCTGCCACGCACCCTGCGCGTGTCAGACGGCGGGCTTTTTGTTGTGTGTGCGAGAAAGCCTTAAAGTGCCAAAGCCCCAAAAAGTTGAGCAAAAGCCCCAAAATTTTAACAAACTTTGCCAAAAAAATATTTTAACAAATTTGCCATAACTAAAACCATTTTAAAAAGCACAAATAAAACATCAAAGCCCAAAAGTGCAAATAATAACCCAAGCACAAAAAGTTAAA